>Ga0180438_10003007_pt1 | contig 26240 bp, 28 predicted proteins | sample SS_ome_12_FD_132455 | JGI IMG/M metagenome (GOLD analysis project Ga0180438, IMG submission 132455) | Hypersaline lake sediment archaeal communities from the Salton Sea, California, USA - SS_3_D_2 metaG | ecosystem: Environmental > Aquatic > Non-marine Saline and Alkaline > Hypersaline >... | reverse complement strand
AGTGGGAGTTAACCAACGGGGCGACGGTGGAGACATTGGTGGCCCATCTGCAAGAAACGTTGCCTGGCCTGGACGAGCGGAGCGACCATATGTGGATCGCCGTCAACCGGCAATACGCCACACGCAAGACTACATTGCAGGATGGAGACGAGGTAGCCCTTTTTCCACCGGTCAGTGGAGGGTAACATGAGCCACAAGCTCTTTGAGATCACGACACTGCCGATCTCGGTCGACGAAGTGAGCCACCGGGTGACCAGCCCGGCCGTTGGCGCGGTGGTCAGCTTTGCCGGCATTGTGCGCGGCATCAACAACGGCCGCCAGGTGCGCTATCTGGAATATGAAGCCTTCCCCGAAATGGCTGAGCCGATGCTGGCACAGATCGCTAAAGAGATCAAGGCCCGCTGGCCGGTGGACAAAGTCGCCATCGTCCACCGCGTGGGACGACAAGAGATCGGAGAAACGAGCGTGATCATCGCCATTGCCTCGGGGCATCGCCAGGGTGCGTTCGAGGCCGGTCGTTATGCCATTGACCGCATCAAAGAGATCGTGCCGGTTTGGAAAAAGGAGTACTTTGAAGGCGGCGAGGTGTGGATCGAAGGCCCAGAGAAACCACCGGAGTCAGAAGTGACACGCTCTGACTTGACCGAGTGATACATTCCAGGTAACTAAACTGGTCAACCAATTATTCATACCGCAGCGCATCAATCGGGTTCAACGCCGCCGCACGGGTGGCGGGGTAGATGCCGAAGAACAGCCCTACCGCCGCCGAAAAGCCTGTCGCCAGGAGCACATTCTGCAGCGAGACCACCGGGGTGAGGTTCTCTGCCAGCCTGGCGATGACACGCGATCCCGCGAGGCCCAGCCCGATGCCGATAAAGCCGCCGAGCAACGACAGCACCATTGCCTCGATGAGAAACTGCAACAAGATATCTCTCCGCTTGGCTCCCACTGCCTTGCGGATGCCAATCTCCCGCGTGCGCTCCGTGACAGAGACCAACATGATGTTCATGATGCCGATGCCCCCTACCAGTAGCGAAATGGCCGCAATCGCCCCCAAAAAGACCGTCATGACCTGGGTCACATCTTGAGCGATGCTGACCACGTCGGCCTGGCTAAACACGGAGAAATCGTCGTCACCGGCAAAGGCTATGCGGTGCCGCCGCTGTAGCAATTCCTCGATCTGAGTGATGACCGAGTTGAGTATCTCCTCCTCGCCATCAACCACCTGCACGTAGGCAATGGAGATGCGATAGTCGCCGCGCTTGTCACGCTGTGGAAATAGCCGGCCCAGTGCAGTCGTTATCGGCACAAAGATCACATCGCCCTGATCGTTAAACGCGCTCCGCCCCTTCTCCTCCATCACGCCGATGACACGAAATGGGATGTTACCGATGCGGATGTCCTGTCCGATAGGATAACCACCGTCAGAAAACAGGCGCTCCACCACCGACTGGCCCAGTACTGCCACCCGCGAGCGACCGTTCATCGCCTCTTCGGTGATGAACTCACCCTCCTCGACAAAAAAGCTGCGGACCGTCTCGTACTCGGGCGTCACACCGCTGATAGTGGTATTAGTCTCTTCCTTGCCGTGCACCACCAACCGAGTGTGGCTCACCTCGGGAACCACGGTCAACACATCCTGCACTGCCAACGGATCGGCGATGGCCGTGGCATCTTCATAGGTCAGGTTGGCTGGACGCGGCTTGCGGTCGTGACTCTCCTCCAGGCTGCCTGGCACCACAAACACCAGGTTGGAACCGAGCCCCTCAAACTGTCCGGTCACGAAACTCTCAACCCCTTCCCCAACAGACATGAGAGCAATAACCGCACCGACGCCGATGATTATACCCAACATCGTCAGCAAGGCACGCATCTTGTTCGCTGCCAACGCACGAAGCGAGATACGTAGACTTTCACCCAGGTTCATGCGTCCTCGCCTCCCTTGTCAGCCAGCACCGCCACCAATGTTGCATTCGCATTGAGGGTGTGTTCCACCGCTTCGTCAGCCACTATCTTGCCGTCGTGCAAACGGACGATGCGCCGCGTGTGTGACGCAATGTCGGGATCGTGAGTCACAAAGACAATCGTGATACCTGTTTCACAATTCAACTGCTGAAAGATGACCATGAGCTCCGCTCCAGAGCGGGAGTCCAGGTTGCCAGTTGGTTCGTCGGCCAGGATGATGTCCGGCTCTGTCACCAGCGCGCGGGCGATAGCTACCCGCTGCTGCTGGCCGCCGGAAAGCTCATTGGGGCGATGGTGAATCCGATCCCCCAGGCCAACCATTTCCAGCGCTTCCACAGCCCGTCGCCGGCGTTCCCGCACGCTGGCACCCCGGTAGATCAGCGGCAATTCAACGTTCTGAAGCGCCGTCGTTCGGGGTAGCAGGTTGAAAGTCTGGAACACAAAACCGATCTTGCGGTTGCGGATCTCAGCCAGCGCGTTATCGTTCAGCGCGCCCACGTCCACACCATCCAAGTAATACTCACCTGACGTTGGCTGATCCAGGCAGCCCAGCACGTTCATCATGGTAGATTTTCCAGAGCCAGATGGCCCCATGATGGTCAACAATTCACCTTCTTCCAGATGCAGGGAGACACCGCGCAGGGCGTGGACTTTCATATCGCCCATGCGATAGGTCTTTGTTATGTCATGAGTTTCAATAAGCAGCGGCTTTTCTGACATCCATTATCTCCCGCTTTAAGGTGGTCCAAAGGCCTCGCGCAGCCGTTCGCGGCTGGAAACACTGCGGATGATCACCGTATCGCCCTCGTCCAGCCCGCTGAGCACCTGGCTCACCTGCTCATCACGGAAGCCGATTTCGACCTCCACCTCCTTCGGCATGCCCAGCACCAGCCGCTCGGTGTATAGCTTGCTCGTCTCACGGTCAAGGCGGAGGGCGCGGTTAGGTATCACCAACACGTTTTCCAGACGTTGGGTGATGATACCAGCCGTAGCACTCATGCCCTCGCGCACCGGCGCATCACTCTCCTCCAACCCCACCGTGACGAAATAGGACACGACGCCACCACCCTGAAAAGCAGTCGGTGCAATGGCCTCCACCCGACCGAAAAGTTGCACGTCTGGCAGGGCGTCCAGCGTGACGATCACCTCCTGGTCTACGCTCACCGATCTTACATCCAGCTCGTCTACCTCGACCTCAATCCGAAAACGAGAGAGATCCACCAGCACCACCGCCGGGGCGCCACTCGCCGCAATTTCACCCTCCTTGACATTCACCTGCGCTACCACGCCGTCAAAGGATGTGACCAAGCGCGCCTTTTCCAGCCGCAGTTGCGCCTGCTCCACCGCCACCTCGGCCTGGGCCACTTGGGCCTGCAACGCATCCACCTGTTCCTGGCGCGGGCCAGCCAACAGTAGAGCCAACGACAGCTCTGCCTGACGCACTTGCGCCTGAGCCGTCTCCACGCGCGCACGTGCAGCATCCACCGCCGCCTGGGCCACTGCCAAGTCTTCTTCAGAGGTTGGCGATTCGATCTTGGTCAACCGCGCCTGAGCCTGACTGATCGCGATCTGGGCCAGGCGGATCTCTTTGTCACTCACGCCCTCCTGCGCCTGCTGGTACTGGAGCTCCGAGATGCGCGCTGAAAGCTCTGCTGCTCCAGCCGACGCCTTAGCCAGCTCTTTCTGGTAGCGAGGCACCGACCTTGGCTGAATGGCATCGCGATTCAATTGGGCCTGCCACAAGCTGTTTTTGGCAATCTCCCAACTCAGCCGGGCGATCTCGATCGCCTTCTCGTCTGGCCCGTCGTGCAACTGTGACAATCGCACGCGGGCTGCTTCCACATCCAGTTGCGCAATGGCCACATCTTCGTCGCTGACAACGGCCTGAACCTGTGCCTGCCGCGCCTCGGCACTGGCGAGGTCGGCTCGAGCAGCTCTCAGGCTCGCTTTTGCAGACTCGATGGCCAGGTCTGCCTGAGCAATTTCTTCCTCGCGGGGCAGGGCTGTGACCTGGGACAGACTGGCACGGGCCGCATCCAACGCCGCCTGGGCCTGCCTCACGGCCAGTTCCAGCTCGTCAGTCTCCAACTGCGCCAGCGGGTCACCAGCCTTCACCACATCGCCTCGCTCTACCCAAACCTTTTCCACCACGCCAGGTGAACTGAAGACGAGATTCAACGCTTCCCGGCCAGCAATGTTGGCAGTGGCACTGATGGCAACCACCAAGTCATCACGAACGACCTCCACCTCTTGCCAAGTAGCGGGCTCTTCCTGCTGGCGTTGTCGCCAGAGTCGCGGCCCAAACAACGCCGCGCCAACCACCAATAGCACTCCAATCACAGCGATAGCTCGTTTCACGACACTTTTCTCCGTGCAAGCCAGATTCTGTCACGGCCCTCGACGCGATAAAAGAAACTGAGTCTCTCAGGGGACAGCGACGAACATTGGCCAAAATTATACCACATCTTTGAAAATTAAAGAAACTTTAAGAAGTGTAACATGACACCACCTTACCACCCACATACATCCTGCCATCTCTCCCCTAATGGTTGTCAACTTGTGCAAAATGTGGTATGATATGTTCATTGTTTCACAAATGTAAAGCAAACGCAGCCGCATTGATAGCCACAGCAACACTGCAGCAACATGCCAAACTCGAGGAGAATAAAGAATGACCTCAACGACAAAGGTGGTTCCTGACATCGTGATCGGTCGACTACCTCTTTATCTGAGAGCGCTAACCTACCTGGCTGAGGAGAGTCGGGAACTCACATCTTCTCAAGAATTGAGCGATCGCTTGGGCATCAGTCCGGCGCAAATTCGCAAAGACCTCTCTCATTTTGGCGAGTTCGGCAAACAGGGAACCGGCTATAATATCCTGTTCTTGAGCCAGCAGTTGCAGCGGATTCTGCACCTTGCAGAGGAATGGGAAGTAGTCCTGGTGGGTGCAGGTGATCTGGGTCACGCCCTGGTTCACTATGGGGGCTTTGAAGGCAGAGGCTTTCGCATCGCGGTCGTATTCGACAGGGACCCACAGAAGATTGGCAAGAAGCTGGGCGAGTCTGAGATATTCGATGTGGAAGCCATGCCCACGATCATCAAGGACATGGGCATAAAAGTGTCCATCATCGCCGTACCAGCCAGCGACGCCCACACTGTAGCCGATACGCTCATCGAGTCGGGTGTGCGAGCCATTCTGAATTATGCACCCATCACCCTCAGCGTTCCCCCTCACGTTCAGGTGCAATACATTGACCCGGTTATCCACTTGCAGCGCATGACCTATTACCTGGCCTGAGGGACCCAGTGTGAGCAGGCACAAAGGGCGCGAGGAGCAAACTCCTTGCGCCCTTTTTCGCGAACAGAAACTTGTCTAGAGTTCTGGCAGGCTCCGCCGCATGATGTGCAGGCTTTCCAAGGCGCGACCTGCACCCCTGGACACACAGGCCATAGGATCTTCAGCCACGTAGCAAGGCACGCCAGTCTCGTGGGTTAGGAGACGATCCATTCCTCGAAGCAACGCACCGCCACCCACCATAGCCATACCCCGGTCAATGATGTCGGACGCCAGTTCCGGGGGTGTCTTTTCCAGCACAGAGCGCACCACAGCCACAATGCTGGACACCGGCTCAGCAATCGCCTCGGTCACTTCACCGGAGCTGAGGGTGATGGTCCTGGGCAAGCCGGCCACTTGATCCCGACCCTGCACCTCCATGCTCATCTCTTCCTCCAGGGGAAGCGCACTACCAATGCGAAATTTGATCTCCTCCGCGGTGGGACTGCCAATCATCAGATTGTACTTCTTGCGGATATAGGAGACAATGGCATCATCAATCTTGACTCCCCCGATGCGTACCGACGAGGAGACCACAATTTCGTTCATCGAGATCACAGCAGCTTCACTAGCGCCACCACCAATGTCCACCACCATGTTGCCCGTAGGAGTACCGATGGGCATATCAGCTCCCAGCGCCGCGGCTAACGGCTCCCAGACGAGATATGCCTCGCGCGCACCGGTCTGCATCGCTGCTTCGTGCACTGCGCGCCTCTCCACACTGGTGACGCCCACCGGCACACTGATCATGATCTTGTGCCCAGGAAAACGCCGTCGCCCAACAGCTCGCTCGATAAAGTAACGCAGCATGGCTTCGGTCACCACATAGTCGGCAATGACGCCATCGCGCATGGGACGCATGACCTCGATATTCTCCGAAGTGCGCTCCATCATCTCTTTGGCATCGTCGCCCACCGCAACAATGCGATTGTCGCGCAGCGAAATCGCCACCACCGAGGGCTCCTGCAGAACGATCCCCTTGCCCTTGACGTATATAAGGACATTGACCGTCCCCAGATCTACGCCGATCAACTTGCTAAAAAACATCTAGCCTCCCAAAGCATCAGTCGTGTGAAAAAGGGGGTCACAGGGCCTGCCCGTGATCCCCCAGGATAGCCAACACGCTCCGGCTAGTCGCCCGGTCTCTCCTGAGAAGGCGCGCCCCGGCGGCGGCGCCTTCGTCGAGCCACGTTGAGCCGTGCCAGGGAGCGTCGCAACGCACCTTCGATGGCCGCATAGTCTTCATCTGTCGGCGGGCGCTCGCGTAACATGTGCTCGGCGCGCTCCCGGGCCGCCTGGGCGCGGACTTCGTCAATCTCGTCCGAGTATTCTGCCGTATCGGCCATAACGGTGACTTTGTTAGCCAGCACCTCCAGGTAACCACCGCCGATGGCAAAGTACTCGGTCTCGCCAGCCCTCTCCACCACCAGTTCTCCCGGCGAAAGGGCGGTAATCAGCGACGCGTGACCAGGCAAAACCTGAATCTCGCCCTTCACGGCCGGCGCCGTCACGCTGTCCACCTCATCTTCATACACCAGTCGCTCGACGGTGACGATCTCACACCGAATGGTTTCCATTCCCAACTCCTACGCAACGGGCCTCTCTGACAGCTTGGTGGCCTACAGCGTCCCGGCCTTTTCAACAGCCTCGTTAATGGTGCCAACCATATAAAAGGCCTGCTCCGGAAGGTCGTCGTGCCGGCCCTCCAGGATCTCGCGGAAGCCCTGCACGTTCTCCTCGATAGAAACATAGGCACCCGGCCGACCCGTGAAGGCTTCAGCCACGAACATCGGTTGCGACAAGAAGCGCTCGATCTTGCGCGCGCGGGCTACCAACAGCCTGTCTTCTTCACTCAACTCCTCCACGCCCAGGATGGCAATGACGTCTGAAAGATCTTTGTAGCGCTGGAGCACGCGTTGCACCTCGCGCGCGGTGTTGTAGTGATCTTCGCCCACAATGTGCGGGTCGAGGATGCGAGACGTCGAAGCCAGCGGATCTACGGCCGGGTAGATACCCAACGCAGCAAGGGAGCGATCCAGAGCAATGGTGGCATCCAGGTGGGCGAACACAGCCACCGGCGCCGGATCCGAGTAATCGTCGGCCGGCACATAGATAGCCTGCATGGAGGTGATGGAGCCAGTCTTGGTGGAGGTGATCCGCTCCTGCAGCTCGCCCATCTCGGTGCTCAGGGTGGGCTGGTAGCCGACGGCGCTGGGCATACGCCCCAGCAACGCAGAGACTTCCATGCCGGCCATGGAGAAGCGATAGATGTTATCAATAAAGAGCAGCACGTCGCGGCCTTGGTCACGAAAGTACTCGGTCAGACAGAGGCCAGACAGGGCCACCCGCAAACGGACGCCAGGCGGCTCGTTCATCTGCCCAAAAACCATGGCCGTCTTGTCAATGACACCCGACTCTTGAAGTTCCAACCAGAGGTCATTCCCCTCGCGAGAGCGCTCGCCCACGCCGGAAAAGACCGACATACCACCGTGCTGTGTGGCGATGGTGTGAATCAACTCTTGGATGATAACCGTCTTGCCCACGCCCGCGCCACCAAAAACGCCGGTCTTGCCACCCTTGGTGAACGGCGCGACCAAGTCAATAACTTTGAGACCCGTCTCAAAGAATTCCGGGGTCGTCACCTGCTCCTCAAAAGGCGGGGCCGGACGATGGATGGGATAATAGTCGGCCGCCTCCACAGGCCCTCCACCATCAATGGCCTGTCCCACGACATTAAAGATACGCCCCAGCGTTGCCTCGCCCACGGGCATGGTGATGGGCGAGGCAGTGTCCACCGCGTAGACACCCCGCCGCAAACCGTCGCTGGTGTCCATGGCCACTGTCCGCACCCAGTTCTCCCCCATGTGGGTTTGCACTTCTAGAATCAACGGTGGCTGACCTTCTCGCTCTATCTCCAACGCATGATAGATCTCGGGCAATGCTTCGGGGGGAAACTCGACATCTATAACGGGGCCCATAATCTGTACGACTCGACCACGTGTGCCTTTGGCCATTTAGAATCCTCCTCACAAACAAATGATGGATGGCTCTCAGCTTGCAGCCCGGGCTTGCGCCAGCGCCTCAGCGCCGCCGGCAATGTCCATGATCTCACTGGTGATGGCCTGCTGCCGGGCTTTGTTATAAGTCAGTTGTAAATCCTGGGTCAGTGCCTCGGCGTTCTCGGTGGCGTTGCGCATGGCCACCATGCGAGCGCTGTGCTCGCTGGCGATACTCTCCAGCACGCTCTGGTAGATCTGAAGTTCGGTAAAACGAGGCAACACCGTGTCGAGGATCGTCCGAGGGTCAGGTTCATAAATGTATTCCGGCACCTCGATCGTCTCCAGTGTCGCTTCTTCTACGTACTCAGCCATGGCCTGCTTTTCCATTTCCGTGGGCGTCAGCGGCAGCAGTCGCTTTACCACCGGCTCTTGACGAAGCGTGTTGACGAAATCGGTGTAAGCCAGCCACACGGCATCGTACGTACCGTCGAGAAAGCCATCCAACACGATACGGGCGATGGGGGTCACATCTGCCAGCACAGGCTGCGCTGGAAGATCGCTAAAATCAGCCACCAGCGATTGCCCCCGCCGAAGCATCATATCTCGCCCTTTTCGACCCACGGCCACGACGTCCACCGGCACGGGCAGCGCCCCGACGTATTCCAGGGCCTGTCGGATGATATTTGCATTGAACGCGCCACACAGCCCTCGATCACTGGAGAGCAGCACCAAAGCAACCCTTCTCACCGGGCGCACTTCCAGCAAGGGATGCATCTCTTCTACTTCCCTGCGCTGCGCAGCCAGGTGAGTCAGCAATGCCCAGGCACGCTGCGCGTAAGGGCGAGTGGCCAGCACCGCCTCCTGCGCTCGGCGCATTCTAGACGCCGCGACAGCCTGCATGGCGCGCGTGATTTGGGCAATGCTCTTGACGCTCTTGATACGCCGTCGAATCTCACGAACTGTTGCCAATGGACCTGCTCCTTGTCCTCGTACCCGTTCCCGTCTTGTTCCTTAGGTCTTGAACTCCTCAATGGCTGCTTTGAGGGCCTCCTCTGTCTCGGCCGTGATTTCCTTGTCCCGCTCGATGGCCGCGCCGATCTCCGGATGGTGACCGTCCATCCAGCGGTGGAAAGCACTTTCCCACGCCTTGACTTCACGCACGGGGACGTCGTCCATATAACCATTCGTGGCGGCATAGATGATCATCACTTGGTTACCCAAAGGCATCGGTTCATACTGGGGCTGCTTGAGAACCTCCTGAATACGTTGGCCTCGATCCAACTGGGCGCGGGTGGCCGCGTCCAACTCGGTACCGAACTGGGCAAAGGCAGCCAACTCTTGGAATTGAGCCATGTCTAGCTTGAGTTTACCAGCTACCTGCCTCATGGCTCTTGTCTGGGCGTGGCCACCCACACGAGAGACCGAGATACCCACGTTGAGCGCCGGTCGGATGCCGGCGTAAAAGAGATCACTCTCCAGGAAAAGCTGGCCGTCTGTAATTGAGATGACGTTAGTGGGCACGTAGGTGGTGATGTCACCAAGCTGTGTCTCGATGATAGGCAGTGCGGTGAGAGAACCCCCACCATACTCAGAAGCCAGCCTGGCTGACCGCTCGAGAAGTCGCGAGTGAAGGTAAAAGATATCGCCGGGGTATGCCTCGCGTCCAGGCGGACGCCGCAGGACAAGGGAGACCTGCCGATAGGCCCAGGCGTGCTTGGTCAGGTCATCGTAAACGACGAGCGCGTCTTTGCCCTGCTCCATGAAATTCTCGCCAATGGCGCAGCCAGCGTAAGGCGCGATGTATTGCATCGCAGCCGGGTCAGAGGCTGCGGCCACCACCACAATAGTGTGCTCCATGGCACCATAGCGCTCCAATGTTGCCACGACCTGAGCCACTTGAGCCAGCTTCTGACCAATGGCCACATAAATACAAATAAGGTCTTTGCCTTTTTGATTGATGATGGTATCAATGGCCAGAGCCGTCTTGCCCGTCTGCCGGTCGCCGATGATCAGCTCACGCTGGCCGCGCCCGATGGGGAACATGGCATCAATGGACTTGATTCCGGTCTGCACTCGCGTGTCCACCGGCTGGCGCATCACAACGCCGGGGGCAATACGCTCCACCGCACGCAAGTGATCGGTGAGGATGGAACCCTTGCCGTCAATCGGCTGGCCCACAGCGTTAACCACACGGCCGATCAATGCGTCACCCACTGGCACCGACACGATGCGGCCGCTGCCGCGCACTGTATCCCCTTCCTCGATGTCGGTATACTCGCCCAGGATGATGACACCGACGTTGTCCACTTCCAGGTTAAAGGCAATGCCCAGGACACCGCTGGGGAACTCAACCAGCTCGTTGGCCATCACCCCTGCCAGGCCAGCAACGCGGGCAATACCATCCCCCACCTCGAGAACGGTCCCCACATCGGCCACCTCGACCTTTGGCTCGAACGCGGCCACCTGCTTTTTCAGCGCCGCCGCGATCTCATCTACCAGGTTCGATACTTCGACTGCCATTCTCGCCTCCCAGATTCAGTTCTACTCGCTTTCAGCAGGGCAAAAGCTGGCGACATCTTTCACCCACTTTAGCTTTGGTCGCCGCCGCCATCCCTCCGACGGACACAAGTATAACACAGAAGAAAGACTAGAGCAAGCTTTTTCGCCCCAGTCATACCGCCAGACCCGCCACTGTGGCTGCATCCAATTTCTTGACCACTGCGACGACCAGATCCAGCACCCGGTCGTAATCATCCCGGTGCAGGATAGCCGCGTGGCTGTGAATATGCCGCACAGGCACGCCGATGACCGCTGTCGGCACGCCCTCATTGTGCAGATGGATCATGCCACCATCAGTGGCCCCGCCCGAGAGTGACGATAATTGCAATGGAATCTCCAACTCCCCAGCGGTCGCGATGACCAAATCGCGCAGTTTGAGATTGGGGATCATCCGCGCGTCATAGACCAGCATCGTCGGACCAGCCCCCAGCTTGACCGCTGACTCTTCCTCTTCGATGCCCGGAACATCGCCGGGAATGTCCACGTCCAAGATGAGGGCCACGTCAGGATTGACGACGTGCGCCGTGGTTTTGGCACCGCGCAAACCCACCTCCTCCATGACGGTGCCCACGGCATAGGCTGTGTTGGGATGCTCGTCCTCGGCCAATCGCTCCAGAGCCTGCACCGCCAGCGCACAGCCCACCCGGTCGTCGAAGGCTTTGGCCATATAGGTCTTGGAGTTGAACAGCACAGTGAATTCGCTGACGGGAACGATGGGGTCGCCTACCCGCACCCCTGCTTCGGCCACCTCCTTGTTGGATGTAGCGCCGATGTCAATGTACATATCTTTCTTTTCAACCACCTTCTTGCGCTCATCCTGGGACAGTAGATGCGGTGGCTTGGCACCAATAACGCCACTCACGTCCCCCTTGGAGGTCTTGATCGTCACCCGCTGGCACAGCAGCACCTGGTCCCACCAGCCACCCAACGGTTGAAACTTGACAAATCCTTCTGTGGTGACATGCCGCACCATAAAGCCAATCTCATCCATATGACCGACCAGCATGACACGTGGGCTTTCGGCCTGTCCCACCCGCTTGCCGATTATGCTGCCAATGCGATCCTGTTCAACCATCGCCACCGGTTCCAGGTAGCGACGCAGGACGGCCCGCACCGGGCTTTCGTAGCCTGGCACGCCGGGCGCCTCGGTCAACTCCTTGAGAAAGTGTTCAGTGCGATCCATTCTTTTTTCCTCTCCTCTCAGATATGGATAGGCCTGCCGCCTTGCAAACAGGACAATAATACACCATTTTGGGTAATTTGTCCAGCGAATTTGACAGGACAGCCCGACCATGGCATAATGGAGGATACAGAATGGAGAATGGACGGTGGATAGTGAACCGCTTGACCATTGATGAAGCAATGCAGCAGTTCCTATATGACATTGGATCCAAGAAGCAAGATCGCACTCGGCGCACGTACCAGACCGCTGTCAATCACTTTCAGGCCTTCTTGGAAGCGAACGATCTGTCTCCTCACCAAGTCGTCACAGAATTGACGGTCAAACACGGTATGGACTTTGCCGCGTGGCTGGTCAATCAGCACTTTGGGCGTCGCCAGGTCAAACCCAGCACGTTGCGTACCTATTTGACTGCCGTGCACCGCTTCTACCGCTTCCTGTTGTTGCGAGACTACGCACTCATCAGTTACACAGATCTGGAGCGTCTGCAGGAAGAATATAGCGAGTACGGACGCATCAAGCGACGCCTGCCCCCTCACGTTGAGGATGAGGTCATTGAGGCCATTGTCGCTGCCGCGCGCCAAGTTTCCCCCGCCACCGAAGACACGCCGGCAGCCCGTCGCTACGAACTCCGCCGTCTACGTGACATCGCTCTGGTGGAAGCATTGCGTAGCACCGGCGCGCGCGTGGGCGAGCTAGCCAACCTGCGCCGGGGCGATTTGGAATACAGCCGCCGTCGCGCGCGCGTCCGCGCCGAAAGCACCAAAGGCGTCTCTGAGCGATACATCTACTTTGACGGACGAGCCTGGGCAGCTCTGACCACCTACCTCACCGCGCGCTCCGATGGAGGGGGAGGGCGTGCATTAAGTGAAAATCCAATCTTTGCCCGACACAGTCGCAACGCCGGGCAACGGGTGTTGCCCCTGAGCACATGGAGCATGGAGAAGGTCGTGCGACGACTGGGCCAGCTTGCCGGCCGACTCGACGCCCACATCACACCGCACGCCTTTCGCCACTGGTTTGCCACCCGGATGCAACGCGCCACAGGCAACCTGGCTGTCACCCAGGACGCGCTGGGACACAACTCACCCGAAACGACGCGCATCTATGCTCGAATTGACGAAGACGACATTCAATGGGCACATCAACAGGTCTTTGGAAAAGCGTAGCCATGCCACGTCAAGCCGACCCCCACTATGTCAAGCACTTTACCCGCTCCGTGGCCGACGCCGCGGAACTGGTTTGGGAACGATTGGCCTTCGAGGAGCACTACGGCCGGCGAGGCTTTCGATTCGAGAAAGGCCAGAACGATACACAGACCTGGCTCGACATCTTTGCGACCGACAATGCTCTGCTCCGTATGCAGAAGCGAAGCCAAGATGTAGATTGGTAGACACCCAACACAACAAGCGGCTTGACCTGTGCTGCGTGGCATCAACAAAAAACATTTGACTTCTTGGCATAATTGTGCTATATTTAACACTGCAATGCACGGCGTTCAAAGAACTATCCAGGCTCGGCCCATATCAGCCAGCCCCCACGCAAGAGGTGAGGTGACGGAGAATTAGCGCTAGACGAAATCGCATCAACAATCAGATCAGAGTCCCTGAGGTCCGTTTGATTGACCCAAAGGGAAAGCACTTGGGTATCATGCCTGTCAAGGATGCTCTGCGCATGGCAGAAGAGTATGCCCTTGATCTGGTCGAAGTCTCGCCAACAGCAGAACCGCCTGTTTGCCGCATCATGGACTATGGCAAATTCCTCTACGAAAAGGCCAAAAAGGAACGCAAGTCGCGGCAAGTCTCAAAGTCAGAGGTGAAAGAACTCCGCCTGAGACCCAAAACGGGCGAACACGACGTAGCCTTCAAGATTCGGGACGCCCGGCGATTCCTGAAAGCAGGGCACAAAGTCAAAATACGCGTCCGCTTTCGAGGGCGGGAGATCAACTATCCGGAAATCGCCACCAAGCTGCTCGAAAGGGTGGCCTCCGAACTGGCCGACGCATCCATTATCGAGAAGAAGGCTTACATGGAAGGTCGCAGCATGCTCATTATCTTGTCGCCTACCGGCAAATCGTAGACTGTCTTGCGCGGAATGTAGCTGCCTGTCTGAAACACGTCGTCTAGGTCGCTCGACAAGCACTGAATAAAACCGTTCGCCAAACAGCGACGGGGGACCTGTGTGTCCCCCGTTTTGTACGTTGCTAACTCGTTGAGGAGGTTGTATCGTGCCCAAGATCAAAACCCACAAAGCCACCGCCAAGCGATTCAAATACAGTGGCAAAGGCAAATTGATGCGCACCCGAGGCCCCAAGAGCCACCTGCGTCGCAAGAAAGCCAAGCGCGCCCGTCGCCAATTTGATGAAATGGTAGAAGTCACCAGCCCCGGTACCAAGAAACGCTTGGTACGCCTGGCACCCTACCTTAAGCGGAAAAAGAAATAGCGCTGCTCACAGGGCGCCTACACTGACTAGCGGGGGGTCGGGTCGCGTGACCCGGATTCCTCTCCCTCCGTCGGCCGCAGAAACTACAGAAGAAAGGGGAAAGAGGAAACATGCCGAGAGCAAAAGGGGGGCCACACAGTCGTCAGCGACACAAAAAAGTCCTTAAGGCGACCAAGGGCCAGTACGGAACCAAGCACGCCTTATTCCGTCGTGCCAACGAAGCCCTAATGAAATCCAGGTGGTACGCCTATCGCGACCGCCGAAACCGCAAGCGAGACTTCCGGCGTCTCTGGATCGCCCGCATCAATGCCGCCTCGCGGCAGCATGGGTTGAGCTACAGCCGCTTCATCCATGGCTTGAAGCTGGCCGGCGTCGATATTGATCGCAAGATGCTGGCCGAGATGGCTGTCAAAGACGGTGCCGCTTTTGGCCAATTGGCGGAAATAGCCCGCAGCGCGACTGCTGAGTAGACGTCATCACCAGCATAGTGCCAAATGTTATCCTGCGCTAAAGGTCATGATCACCAGCCTGACCAATCCCCAGGTCAAGCGCGTCAAGCGCCTTCATAGCCAGAAGGGCAGACAGCGAGCGCAATGCTTTATCGTTGAAGGGCTGCGGCTTGTTGAGGAAGCTTTGAGAGCGGGTCATGTCCCCGCTCTTATGTTTTACACGCCGGGCCTGGAAGATTCGGAGCGAGGCCAAGCTCTGTTAGCTTCATCCAAGGACAGATCGGTCCGACTGCAACTTGTCTCGGAAAAGGTAATGCACGCCATGGCGACGACGGTAACACCTCAGAACACATTGGCCGTACTGCCCATGCCAGCATTGCCCTGGCCCAAGCACCCGACTCTGCTCCTGGTCCTGGATCGGCTTCGAGATCCCGGCAACCTGGGTTCGGCACTGCGCACGGCCGAAGCGTCTGGCGTGGATGGCGTGCTCCTCTCGCCGGACAGTGTGGATGCCTACAATCCCAAAGCTGTACGTGGTGGTATGGGCGCACACTTTTGGCTGGCCCTGCGCGTTGCGCCCTGGTCTGAGATTGCCCAGGCAACGCAGGGATTGCGAGTATGGCTGGCGGAGGCACGGCGTGGTGTGCCCCATTACAATGTAGACTGGTCGCTCCCTTCAGCGATTATCATTGGCGGCGAAGCAGAAGGCGCCAGCGCAGAAGCGCAGAGTCTGACCAGTGACCGGTTGAGCATCCCCATGCTGGGTCAGGCAGAATCACTCAACGCCGCAGTGGCCGCCGGGGTCATCTTGTTTGAGGTCTCTCGCCAACGGGCACTTGCTCAAAAGACGCTTCTCTGCTAAAATTAGGCGGCTGTCAACCGGTTGCTTCATATCGGATACCGGACTGCCCGGATGGATAGACTGCCCATCCTGGATTTGATCCAAACTTTCAAGGAAGAAACTCTATGCCTAAACGAACCTATCAGCCCAAGGTACGCCGTCGCAAACGGGTTCACGGCTTTCGCCAACGGATGTCCAGCAAAGGAGGCCGCGGGGTCATCAAACGCCGCCGCCTCAAGAGCCGCACCCGCTTGTCGGTGTGAGCATCCTGGCGGACACCTCCCGATCACTGCTGGCCAAGTTGCCTGCCAGAAGTGGGTGTATTGACAGGAAACGACACACTTCGATCGTGATCGGTGCCATGGAGAAGCGGTATCGCCTTAGGAAAAGTGTCGATTTTCAACGGGCTCGCCGTCAGGGAAAATCCTGGGCCAATGAGCTGCTGGTGCTGAATGTGGTGCCCAACGGTCTGAATCACAGTCGCTTTGGTTTTTCGGTCAGCCGACGGGTAGGCAAGGCCACCGTCCGCAATCGCGCCAAGCGATTGGTGCGAGAGGCGGTCCGGCGGCAAAGAGATCGGGTTCCCGGCGGATGGGATGTGATCTTGATCGCTCGCCTGCCAATGCGAACAGCAGACTTTCTAGGGGTGGAGCGGGCCGTAGAACAGCTTCTTCGGCGCGCTCGTTTGTTGAAAAAAGCGCCAGAATCCTAAAAACAGAACGAACATCTAAATCAACATGAGACGTATCCTGCTATGGCTGATCCGCCTGTATCAAAACACGATCTCCAGGGCACTACCACCATCCTGTCGTTTCATCCCTTCGTGCTCCGAGTATACTTATCAGGCCATCGAAAAGTACGGCATCGTTAAGGGGAGCTGGTTGGGAGTAAAGCGGATCAGCCGTTGCCACCCGCTGAACCCTGGCGGTTTTGATCCCGTGCCCTGAATGCAAGGCGTCAGCAGACCTTCCCAGAAGATCAAAAACGCATTGAATAAACCATAAGACTCTCCGCAAGACATCATCGCTCCTGTTGGACCGTCGGAGCTTGCGGAGACTTTGAACCCGGACAGAGATATCGGAGGTTATCGTATTGAAATACGCCAAACGACTTGCCATCGGCCTGCTCTTTGTGATCGCCCTACTCATCATCACCGGGTGCACAACCATCCCGCAGGCCTGGCCCGGCCTAGCTGCTGACAGCGAAGCAGTCTATGTCACCCTGGCTGGCAAAATACATGCCGTGGATCCAGACAACGGCAACGCGATGTGGATCTTTCCCAGTGAACCGGCTCGCCAATCTGGCCTGGGATGTAGTGGACCAGCAAAACCGGAAAGCGGCCTGTTTTATGCAAGCCCCGTTCTGGGCCAAGATGTTGTCTTTGCCGGCAGCGATATCGGCAAAGTGTACGCACTGAATAGAACGAACGGCACGCAGCAGTGGATGTTCATCAGTCAGGAAGAGACCGAAAGGGGCCTGTCCAACTTTTTTTCCGAGAGGAAGAATCCGTCCATCATTGGCTCCCCGACGCTTGATGGCGAGACAATCTACATTCCTTCGGCAAACAGAAATCTGTATGCCGTTGACGCAACCAGTGGCATAAAGCAATGGGACTTTCAAGCCAATGATGCCATCTGGGCCTCTCCCCTGATGACAAAAGATCGCATCTATGTCGCTGCCATGGATCAGAAACTCTACTGCCTGGACAGAGAGACCCGGAAAGAACTGTGGGCTTTTGACACCGGTGGCGCCATCCCCTCTACACCGGCCCTGGTCGGGGACACGATCTACGTGAGCTCTTTGTCCCAACAGGTGGTGGCCTTGGACGCGAATACAGGCGAGCAGCGCTGGATGTTCGAGGTGGATAGCTGGGCTTGGGCCACGCCGTTGGTCATCTCTGACACCGTGTACGTCAGCGAGGTCAATGGCACACTCTTTGCCCTGGATGCAAAGACTGGCGACGAGCAGTGGTATTTTGACACCCAAGGAAGAATCCAGGCTGTGCCAGCCTATGCTGATGGCACGTTATACCTCGCTTCTGAAGACATGAACCTGTACGCCCTGGATGCTGCCACTGGTACACAGGAATGGCAATTTACCGCCTCGGCAGCCCTCATGAGCGCGCCGATAGTGGTGGACGACATGCTGTACGTGGTGAGCATGGACAACAAGGTCCACGGCCTGAACGCGGACAGTGGTGCCAAAATCTGGGAATACAACCCGACGGCCGAAAAGTAGTTGGAGGAGTTATTTTGGATTGGTTGATTGAACCGTTTATGCCCATTATGGTCAACGGGCTGATGTTCTTCTATCAGCTCTTTGGCAACAGTTTTGTACTCAGCCTGGCCCTGCTGACCATCATTGTGCGGCTACTGACGCTACCTCTGATGCTGCCGATGCAAAAGTCGGCCCGCAAGCAGGCGGAACTTCAGCCGCAGATCCAGGCCATCCGCAAGAAATACACCAAGAACTCACAGAAACAGAATGAAGAGTTGATGAAACTCTACCGCGAAGCGGGGATCAATCCCATGGCCGGCTGCCTGCCTATGCTCATCCAGTTACCCGTCATGTGGGCCTTCTACCAGGCTATCGTCCGGTCGCTGGCCTTCGACCCGGGCAAACTGTTCTTCGGATTGGGCAAATATATCGCCTCCAGCGCGGCCTTTTCCACACTGGTTCCGCTGAACAGCCGCTTCCTGTGGCTAAACCTGGCCACACCTGACAGTACCTACGTCCTGCCCATTCTGGTGGGTCTCACCACCTGGTTGCAGCAGAAATTGACGCCCTCTACGGCGGCGTCCTCTGGGGGAGAAGATCAGGCCCAGGCGATGAGCCAGAGCATGATGCTCACCATGCCCCTTATGTTCGCCTTCATCACCATCAATCTGGCCTCGGGGCTGGCCGTGTACTTTATCATCTCTAACTTGGTTGGTATGGCGATCCAGTTCTTTATCAACCGAGCCATGCCCACGCCTCAGCCAGCAGCCAGTCTGGCTGGCAAACCGCCAACACAGGCCAAGACAACGCCTGCGCCCAAGCCTTCCCCAGCCGGAGGCCAGGGCCAAAGCCAGGCGAGAGGCTCAAGCAAGCGTAAGGGCAAAGGTAAACGCAAGCGAAAATAGGCAAAACATAGTCTGTGGATAGTGACAGCTTTTGCCGTCTTTGGCTGAAGGCGCTATCACGCCCCCAAATTCTGACTGAGCTCAGACAATTTGCTCATTTCCCCAAACAGCCTGGCAGGGGAACGAGCAGACGAGCGGAAGGAAACAGCACAACATGGATGAAAAGAGCAAGAGCATAGAGACCACGGCCACCAGCGTCAAAGACGCCATTGCCAAAGGCCTGGATCAATTGGGCGTTTCTCCAGATCAGGTGCGTATCGAAGTATTGGACGAGGGTAGTCGTGGTGTGTTAGGCTTTGGCGCACGGGATGCCGTGGTGCGCCTCACCTTATTGGCGCCTTCGCCCGCTGAAAGAGAGCGCTTTGCCGACCAGGAAGAACCAGTCCACCGAACAGAGCCGGCAGAGTTGGCGGAGCCAGAACCGATAGCGCCGCAGCCAGAGATCGAACCTTCCCAGGCTCATTCCCCAGCCGACATTGTTGCCAGCGAGGTGCTGACCGAATTGCTGAACCTCATGGGCGTCCAGACCACGGTGCGCATCCGGCAAGACGAAGACATGCCCACGGATGAAGACGCGCCCCCATTCGTGCTGGACATCCTGGGCCATGACCTGGGTATCCTCATCGGGCGACGGGGTCAGACGTTACACGCCCTGCAGTTCATGACGCGCCTCATCGTCAGCCGCGAAGTTGGAAAATGGGTGAACTTGGTGGTAGACGTGGAAAAATACAAAGTGCGGCGGGAAAAGTCGCTCCGGCAATTGGCCGATCGCCTGGCTGAGCGCGTCGTCCTCACCCAGCAACCTGTTGCCCTAGAACCGATGCCCCCCCATGAGCGGCGCATTATTCACATGACCTTACGAGACCATCCTATCGTCGAAACTGAAAGCGTGGGCCAAGGGGATCGACGAAAAGTCACCATCGTTCCCAAACATTGATGCTTGACTACCTCGTCATCGGATACATCTGCAAAGACCTGCTACCCAGCCGATTGCCTGACGGATACGGCGTTGGTGGCACGGTGGCCTACAGTGCCCTGACAGCCCGCAACCTGGGCCAGCGCGTGGCCATCGTCACCAGTGCTTCTCCTGATTTTGACTTTCGGATCGGTCTGGACGGTGTCATGGTCAGCGTACAGGACTCACCGTCCACGACCACTTTCGAGAACATCTATTCCCAAGGCACACGTCGGCAATTCCTGCGCGATGTGGCCGACCGTATCCGGCCCGAGGCCGTGCCCCATGCCTGGTGCCAGGCCGCCATCGTCCACCTGGGTCCGTTGGCGCAAGAGATAGACGAATCGCTAGCCGAACTGTTTCCCAATTCGTTGCTCGCTGCTACACCCCAGGGATGGATGCGCCAGTGGGACGCAGCGGGCCGCATTGGGCCCAAACGGTGGGATGAAAGCACACTGCCTGCAAACGCAAGAGTCGTGATCTTTAGCAAAGAGGATATCGGCGGCGACGAATCACGCTTCGAGGTCTGTGCCCGCCGCTTTGAGATCGCCATCATGACCGACGGCTGCCATGGCGCGACGGTGGCCTGGCGTGGCGAGGTACGTCACTTTCCGGCCTACCCCACCGTGGAAATCGATCCCACTGGCGCCGGCGACATCTTTGCCACAGCTTTTTTAGTGACGCTCAAAGAGACCGGCGACGCCTGGCGTGCTGCCTGCTTTGCCAACTGTACTGGCGCGGCCTCGGTGGCGCGCCCCGGACTGTTGGGCATTCCGTCGCCACAGGAGCTGGCCCGATGCCGGCTCGCGCATCTCGGCGACCCTGTGTAGTACAAAGAACACACCCCTGCCATGACCAAGATCTATGTTCTGGCCAACCAAAAAGGGGGAGTGGGTAAAACAACCACCACCGTCAACCTGGCTGCCTACCTGGCTGCAATCGGCCGGTGGGTGCTGGTGGTGGATGTGGACCCTCAGGCCAACGCGACCTCTAGCTTCGGCGTGGACAAGAACCAAGTCATGCCCTCGCTCTATGAAACACTCATCGAGGGCGTAGCCATGGAGCAAACGATCATCTCTACCAACCGCTCTCACTTGTACCTGGCTCCGGCAGCCCCCCGCTTGGCCGGTGCCGAGGTAGAGATGGTGTCGATGCTGGCCCGCGAACGCCTGCTGCGCAAGCGACTGCTGCCCATTGTATCCCGGTATGAGTATGTCCTGATCGACTCTCCTCCCAGCCTGGGTCTGCTCACCGTCAATGCCCTCACCGCTGCTGACGGTATCATCATCCCCGTGCAGTGCGAGTACCTGGCACTAGAGGGACTGGGCGACCTGCTGAACACTGTGCGGCTGGTGCGCGAAAACATCAACCCTGATCTTGGCATCCGGGGTCTGGTTATGACCATGTACGATGCTCGCACGAACCTGGCCCAGCAGGTGGTGGACGAGGTGCGGCAGTACTTCCCTGGCCAGGTTTTTCAGACCATCATCCCTCGCAGCGTCCGGTTGAGCGAGGCACCCAGCTACGGAGAACCCATCTTAAAGTATGCCCCCCGCTCGGCTGGCGCATTGGCCTATGCCGCCCTCACCCGCGAACTCATTCTAGGCGATGGCGCGGTCCCGGCGGGTGAAAAGACGCGCGGAAAGCAGTCGCACCCACTGCACGAAGGAGAGGCGTCGTGACCAAGAGAGGTCTGGGCAAGGGACTGGCCGCGCTGATCCCCACCGTTCCCACGGAAGTGGCGGCTGCTGGCGTCCGCGAGGTGTCGGTGGATGCCATCTCGCCCAACCCCCGGCAACCCCGCCAGTCGCAAGACCCGGACGCCCTGCAAGAATTGGCCGACTCTATCCGCGAACATGGGCTCATTCAGCCGCTTATCATCACCGCCACCCCCTTGGATCAGCAGGCCGTTGGCACGGAGTATCAGCTCATCGCTGGAGAACGACGATGGGCCGCCGCGCGGCTGGCCGGCCTGACGACCGTCCCGGTCATCGTCAAGGAGGCCACTCCCCAACAGATGCTGGAACTGGCCCTGGTGGAAAACATTCAGCGCGCCGACCTGAACCCTCTAGAAGAAGCCGTGGCTTACCAGCAACTGATAGAAGAGTTTGGCCTGAGGCAAGAGGAAGTAGCCGCCCGTGTGGGCAAGAGCCGCGTCACCGTGGCCAACGTCGTGCGGCTGCTGCGCCTGCCCGACAAAGTAAAAGCCGCCCTCCTGGAAAGTCGAATCACTGAGGGCCATGCCCGCGCGTTGCTGGCTGCCGAGAATGCAGAGACGATGGTTCAGTTGCTCGAGGTAGTCAGCCGCCAGGGTCTCAATGTGCGACAGACGGAAGAGTTGGTGCGACGGCAGACCACGGAAGCCAAGTCCAGAGTCCAGGAAGCACCCTCTGCCGATACGGTGGCGCTAGAGAATCGCTTCCGCGAAGCGTTGGGCACCAAAGTCCGTCTCTTCCGCAGCAAAAAGGGCGGCAAACTGATCATCCATTTCTACTCCGAAGAAGAGCTGCAAGCCATCTACGACGTCATAATCGGCCCGGAAAGCGCATAGACAGCCAGCATCGGAAACGCACCAGTCCACGGGCGACACATTCCGTTTGTCGTTGCCCTCGGCTCGAACGACACAAGGTGAGCCAAGGCGATTCACCACTCGGCCCACAAGCTGGCACTCGAGCCACCTCACCGAAAAGATTGCCGATAGCCTAGGTGACTCTTGAAACCGGAGACCTTGGAAGATTGCACTCATGGAAGGAGACACCATGTCCCACTCCCTGGAGCTTGAGCCGAAACAGTTGCGCCGTGTCTGCGACCCGGCTGACTTTGACTTTGAGATGACCGACGAGTTGCCGCTCGTCGAAGAGATCATTGGACAGCCACGCGGGTGCCGCGCACTCGTATTCGGACTGGATGTGCGCAGCCCCGGTTTCAACGTCTATGTACTGGGACCAGCTGGCACCGGGCGAGCCACAGCGATCGAACGCTTCGTCCAACACCGCGCGGAGGCAGACGAAACGCCCTTCGATTGGTGTTATGTCTATAACTTTGCCGAGCCTCACCGGCCGGAGGCTATCCTGCTATTGCCAGGCCAAGGGCGAGCCTTGTGCCAGGACATGGCCGGGTTGGTGGAACTCCTGCGCATCGAAATTCCTCGCGCCTTTGAAGAAGAGGTGTACGAAAAAGCCCTATTAGAAGTGCAGCAGGCCAAAGAAAAACGACAATCCAAGGTCTTCTCAGAGCTGGACGCCCACGCCCGCCAGGAGGGCTTTGCTCTGATGCAGACACCTGCCGGCCTGAACATCGCACCCATCATCGAAGAGCAGGCCATCTCGCCGGAGCAGTTTGCGCAACTGCCCCCGGAAACCCAGAAAGAGTTAGAAGCAAAAGGTCGCCAACTGCAAGGCCGCATCGCCGAAGCGATGCGGCAGGTTCAGCAGATCGCCAAGCAGGCTCGCCAGGAAGCACAAGAACTGGACCAAAAAGTCATCACAGCCATTGCCGCCCCTGCTATACAGGAGATTGCAGAAAAGTACCCGGACTCCGAAGAGATCCGCTTGTACCTGGATCAAGTGCAGGCAGACATTGTCGCCCATGTGGGCGACTTTAAGGTGCAGGCAGTTCAGCAGAGCCCTGTCGAAGCCATGAGACTGCCTACGCCCTCCACGGAACCTTCGTTCCTGCGCTACCAAGTCAATCTACTGGTGGACAACAGCCAGACGACCGGCGCACCGGTGGTTATCGAAAACAACCCCTCGTATCACAACCTGATGGGCCGTGTCGAGCACAAGGCCAGGATCGGCGCGACGTACACTGACTTTACGATGATCAAGGCTGGTGCGCTGCACCGCGCCAACGGCGGCTATCTGATCCTCCGCGCCGGCGACGTCCTGAGCAACCCTCTGGCCTGGGAAGCACTGAAGCGGGCAGTCAAGACCAAAGAAATTCGGCTAGAGGAATTGACACAGCAATATCAACTGGTAGCAACGGCCACGCTAGAGCCGGAGCCAATCCCTCTGGAAGTAAAAGTCGTCCTGGTGGGCAGTCCGTCCCTGTACTATCGCCTGCACACTGCCGACGAGGATTTTCGCAAGTGGTTCAAGGTCAAAGCAGACTTTGACGTGGACATGGACTGGACGCCGGAAACGCAGCGCCAATATGCACTCTTTATTCGCACTCGATGCCAAGAAGAAGGGCTGCTGCCCTTCGACCGCACCGGCGTGGCACAGGTCGTGGAGCATGGCGCACGCCTAGCTGCCGATCAGGAAAAGCTTACGACGCGCTTTGGTCTGGTGGCCGACTTGGTCCGCGAGGCGAGTTTCTGGGCGAGACACAATGAGCGCTCGGTGGTCACAGCCAAAGACGTGCGCCAGGCTGTCGAGGAGCAAACCTATCGCGCCAACATGATCGAGGAGCGGGAGCGAGAGCTCGTGCAGCAGGGCACGCTTATGGTGGACACCGAAGGAGAACGGATGGGGCAGGTCAACGGCCTGTCCGTCGTGACAATAGGCAACTACAGTTTTGGCCGACCGTCGAGGGTCACAGCCCGCACCTTTGCCGGCAAGGGGCAGGTCACAGCCATCGAACGCGAGGTGGACATGAGCGGCCGCGTCCACAACAAGGGGGTGCTCACCCTCACCAGCTTTCTCAACGCCAAGTTTGCCCAGAGAAAGCCGTTGAGTCTGTCGGCCAGCATCACCTTTGAGCAGACCTATGAGCGGATAGATGGAGACAGCGCCTCGTCCACAGAACTGTACGCCCTTCTCTCCAGCCTATCGGGTTATCCCGTCAAGCAGGAGATCGCCGTCACCGGCTCGGTAAACCAACACGGCGAGATCCAAGCCATTGGAGGAGCCACGCCCAAAATCGAAGGTTTCTTTCAGATCTGCCAGGCGCGCGGTCTCACCGGCGAGCAGGGGGTCATCATTCCCACTCAGAACGTGCGCCACCTGATGCTCCGTCAAGAGGTGGTGGACGCCGTCCGCGAGAAAAAGTTCCACATCTATGCCATTCGCTCCATTGATGAAGGGATCGCCATCCTCAGCGGGCGTGCAGCCGGTGAGTTGGACAAAGAGGGAAATTACCCCCAAGGCACACTGTACCGCGCCGTCGTGGAGCGGTTGGAGGAAATAGCCAAAAAGCCCAAGCAGGAGAAGGAAGAAAACGAAGAAGAGGAGAACGAGAGCAACACGAACGGTGTCGAGCCCCCCTCGGCAGAGCATGATGACGAGGATGACGAGAACAAGGAAGGACCAGTCGAAAAGGACAACGGGGACTAATCGACCGTCAACCATCCATCGAACCGCTCGACGCGGAAAGGACTGATGTCGGCCGAGGTGGCTTTTCCGTCCAAGATCAACTCGGCCATCAAAAGCCCTCCAACCGGAGCGTGCATGACACCATGTCCATCCCAGCCGCAGTCGTTGAAAAAGCCCGGCAGGTGGGGGGCTTGGCCCAGAATCGGCTTCTCGTCGGGTGTCATAGGCCGCAGGCCAGCCCAGCCGCTCGTGATCTTGGCATCGGCCAACGCCGGGGCGCGGTGCATGGTATGCTCTCCCACCTCGTCGAGGAATGACCAATCCACCTGTGGGTCTTCCTCGTCACTCTCGACGGATCCCATGCCAATGAGCACGCCTGGCCCCTCGCGGCGAACGTACCAGCCTACCTCGTATTCGTATGTAAAAGGCATGGATTGAGAATAGAGCGGCACCGGCCCGGTGACAAAGATGTGGCGTTTCATGTTTCTTATGGGTAGAGCCATGCCGGCCCAGGCCCCCACTTCCCGGGCGCGAAAACCAGCCGCGTTGATCACTCGGGGGGTGGCAATGAACCCGGCTGTGGTGTGAACACCCCTCATCCGTCCTCCCTCAATCTCGAGTCCTGTTGCCTTCACTCTCTGAGAAATTTGCACCCCCAGGAGGCGCGCGCGCTGGGCGTAGGCCATCGCAATCGAGTGTGGATCCAGACTGCCACCCAACGGGCTATAGAGCCCCATTGCAATGCCCTCCAGGTTCAGGCTTGGCACCAAGCCGTCGATGTCATCCTCGTCCAGCAAATGACTCTCTATCGCCCTGCGCTGCAACACCTGATGATGACGGCGCAACGTAGGCGCGCTCTGCGGGCCGGCCAGCATGAGGTAACCGATAGGATCGTAGCCAGGATCGGCCTCCAGCTCGTCCCCAAAGCGCATATAGGCCGCAAATGATAGTTCCGTGAGCGCCAGGCAGTTCTTGCGGGGAGAAAGATGGCCGATGATGGAAGCCGACCGGCCTGTTGAACCGCTCCCCAGATCGTTCATTTCCACCAGGCACACGTTGGTGAGACCACGGCGGGCCAGGTGATAGGCCAGGCTGGCCCCCTGGATGCCGCCGCCGATGATGACCGCCTCAGCAATAGTTT
>Ga0180438_10003006_pt1 | contig 26243 bp, 19 predicted proteins | sample SS_ome_12_FD_132455 | JGI IMG/M metagenome (GOLD analysis project Ga0180438, IMG submission 132455) | Hypersaline lake sediment archaeal communities from the Salton Sea, California, USA - SS_3_D_2 metaG | ecosystem: Environmental > Aquatic > Non-marine Saline and Alkaline > Hypersaline >... | reverse complement strand
GTCGTGCGGGTCGAGGACACCGAAGCCGAGGGTGGATGGGTCAAGATCTTCGCCGAGGCTCCGGCCGGACAGTACGTCCGGCCGGCCGGTGAGGACGTCCGCCGGGGGGAGTTGGTGCTGCGCCGAGGCACGATCGTCCGCCCCCAGGAGGTGGGGATGCTGGCCACCCTGGGGCACAAGGAAGTGCGGGTCACGCGTCGCCCCCGGGTGGCGATCCTGGCCACCGGCGACGAGGTGGTGGAGATCGACGCCCCCCTGGCGCCGGGGAAGATCCGCAACGCCAACAGCTACTCCAACGCCGCCCAGGTGGTCAAGTACGGGGGGACCCCCGTGTTGTTGGGCATTGCCCACGATCGGGTCGAGGAGCTGACGGGAAAAATCAGGGATGGGCTGGCCCGGGGAGTCGACCTGTTCCTCACCTCCGGCGGCGTGTCGGTCGGTGACTTCGACCTGGTGAAGGGCGTGCTGGCCACCGAGGGAAAGATGGACTTCTGGCGGGTGCGGATGAAGCCGGGGAAACCGCTGGCCTTCGGGCGGATCGGAGGCGTGCCCGTTCTCGGCCTGCCGGGCAACCCGGTCTCCGTGATGGTCTCCTTCGAGATGTTCGTCCGCCCGGCCATGCTGAAGATGCAGGGGGTCGTCGACTGGCAGCGCCCCACCGTCGAGGCCACGCTGATGGACGAAATCCCGCACAAGGACGAACGCCGCCACTACGTGCGCGTCCGGCTCGAGGCACACGCAGGGGCATACCGTGCACACCTCACCGGCGGACAAGGATCGGGCATCCTGAGCTCGATGGTCAAGGCCAACGCGTTCGCGATCATCCCGGAGGAATGGACCCACGCCCCGGCCGGGGCGCGCGTGAAAACGATTATGATAGGCTGAAACCTTGCGAAGGTTGCGTGCACACTTTGGGAATCAGGACAGTCTTTTCCTGCCAGGACTGCCATGACGACGAAGACTGTGTACAACCTTCGCAAGGTTCACATGTAAGGAGGCATCGTGGACGCACATCGCAACCCATCTCCTGCTCGCGGTTACCTACTGACGCTCGTCGCCACTACCCTGTGGTCGATGTCGGCCATCTTCATCAGCTACTTGACCACGCACTTCCACATGCCACCACTCGTGCTGGCGTTCTGGCGCGATCTGTTCGTGGCCGGCGCAGTCGGCATCGCCCTGGTGTTGGTGGCCCGCCCCCTGTTGCGTGTAGATCGCCAGCACGTGCCCTTTTTCGTCCTCTACGGACTCGTGCTGGCTGCGTTCAACGCGATATGGACCGTATCGGTCGCGCTGAACGGGGCTGCCGTGGCCACGGTGCTGAACCACACGGCGCCCGCCTTCACGGCACTGATCGGATGGCGCTGGTTGGGCGAGCGTCTGAACGCACCCAAAATCGGGGCCATCGTCCTGTGCATCTCGGGGTGCGTGCTCGTGTCCGGCGCTTACGACCCGGCGGCCTGGCAGGTCAACCCGATCGGCATCGCCGCCGGCCTGGCGGGTGGCGTGGGGTTTACCGCGTACAGCCTGTTCGGCAAAGCCTCGTCGCAGCGAGGCATCCACCCATGGACCGCCATCTTGGTTTCCTTTGCCATCGGGGCCTCGTTTCTATTCCTCTTCCAGTTGCGGCAACCGGACACACTCCTGTGGCTCTTTCACCTACCGCCAGCATCTGGGCCAGGGGCATGGCAAGAGGCCGCGCTGGGATGGGGTGCGTTGGTATTGCTGGCCATTGGCCCCACATTGGGCGGATACGGGCTGTACACCGTCAGCTTGACCCACCTGCCCGCCAGCACGGCCAGCCTGATTGTCACGCTGGAGCCGGCGTTGACCGTGATCTGGGCCGTTCTCTTCCTGGATGAACGCCCGACGGTGCTGCAGCTCCTGGGCGGTGGCCTGATCCTGATCGGCGTGGTTCTGCTGCGCCTCAGCGAGCGCGCCAGCGACGCCACTGGCGCTGCCGCCGGCGCCCGGCCGCAGCCATCCCATCAAGAGTTGACATAAGCAAGCTATTGGTCTCGCTCCGTCACGCGAATCTTGCGTTCTGGGGCGAACCTGGATACAATGACGGGCAAGGAGATCGATATCCGATGGCAACAGAGACGATCCTGGTCGTAGACGACGAGGCCAACATCATCGACCTGGCCAGTATGTACCTGGAGCAGGACGGGTTCCGCGTCCAATCGGCCACCGATGGGACCACGGCCCTGGAGATGATCGCCCGCCAGCCCCCGGCGCTCCTGGTGCTAGACCTGATGCTGCCCGAGGTGGACGGCTGGGAGGTGTGCCGCCGCCTGCGGTCCGGCAAGATCGCGCCCGACCTGCCCATCATCATGCTCACCGCCCGCGACGACGACGTCGACAAGATCGTGGGGCTGGAGATGGGGGCCGACGATTACCTCACCAAGCCCTTCAACCCGCGCGAGTTGGTGGCCCGCGTCAAAGCCATCCTGCGCCGAACCCAGCGCAGCGCCCAACCGCAGACCCCCGTCCGCGCCGGCGACGTCACAATAGATCCAGCCCGCCACGAGGTCACCGTCGCCGGGCAACCGGTGGAACTGCGCCCCAAGGAGTTCGACCTGCTCCTGGCACTGGCCGAGCACCAGGGGCTCGTCCTCAGTCGCGAACAACTGCTCGACCAGGTCTGGGGCTACGACTACTACGGCGAGACGCGCACGGTCGACGTCCACATCGCCCACCTGCGCAAGCGCCTGACCGGCTCCAGTGTCGAGATTGAGACCGTGATGGGCGTTGGATACAAACTCGTCGCCGATCGGTAACCGGTATCTAACACCCGTTTAACACCCCGTTAACACCGGTGTGGGACGATAGCGATACAGACCCAGTCTAAAACTGTCTGAAACTGACCGAAAGCGATGCGCGCATGTTCCGTTCCCTCAACTCCCGCCTGCTGGTTTCTTACGTCGTCGTGATCATGGTCTGCCTGGTCGTGGTCGGGCTGGGACTGCTGGTGTTCGTGCGCGCCAGCAGCCCCCTGTGGACCCGCGAGGCGTATGCACAACTGGAAGCAGCGGCGCGCGAGACGGTGCAAGCCGTCCGCCAGGCGGGCCCGCTGGAGACCATCCCCCCCGAGCGCTTGCGGACCGCGCTCACGAAGGTGAGCGAAGAGGCCGGTGAGCGGGGGGTACGGATCCTGCTCCTGGACACCCAGGGGACGATCCGGTTCGACAGTGAAGGCAACTGGGAGGGAGAACGGCTGAAAATGGACGAGACAGCCCGCAGCCCTGTCCTGCCGGGCCAGCTCCAGGGGACATTTCTCGCCCCCGGCGGCCGGCGCACCAACCGGTGGATCTACTCGGGCCGCGCGCTGCACCGGGGCCAGACCATCCTCTTCGCCTCCCCCCGCCCGCGGTTGTTGGGATGGTTCGCGGAGAACCTGCTGCGGCCCCTGGTTCGGGCCGGGGCGGCAGCACTCGTGCTCTCCATCCTGCTGGCATTGCTGGTCAGCCGCTCCGTCACAGCGCCGTTGCGGCGCGTGACCAGCGCCGCGGAGGCAATCGCCCGGGGTGAGACCGACGCGCGCGCCCCGGCGTCCGGGCCGAGGGAGGTGCGGGCGCTGGCCCATTCCTTCAACACGATGGTCGACCGCGTCGAGGCCGCACGACAGTCGCAGCGCGACTTCGTCGCCAACGTCTCGCACGAGCTGAAGACCCCCCTCACGTCCATCCAGGGCTTCTCCCAGGCCCTGCTCGATGGCACGGCCTCGACCCCCGAGACGACGGCCCACGCCGCCCGCGTGATCCACGAGGAAGCGGAGCGGATGCGACGCATGGTGGACGAACTGCTGATGCTGGCCCGTTTCGACGCCGGGCAGATGGTGATGGCGCGCGACCCGGTGGAGCTGGGCCCGCTGCTCCAGGGGTGCGTCGACAAGCTATCCCCTCAGGCACAGACGACACAGGTGGTGTTAGAGCTAGACGTCCCTGAGCGGCTGTGCGTCGCCGGCGACACCGACCGGCTGGCGCAGGTCTTCGCCAACCTGCTGGACAACGCCATCGCCCACACCCCCCCGGGAGGAAAGGTAAGCGTCACGGCGCACGGGGTGGATGAGGAGCACACCGTCGAGGTGACGGTCACCGACACGGGCAAGGGCATCCCGGCCGAAGACATCCCCCGTATCTTCGAGCGCTTCTACCAGGTGGATAAGGCCCGCCGGCGAAGCCGGGGCGCCGGGCTGGGCCTGGCGATCACGAAGGAGATCGTCGAGGCCCACGGCGGCACGATTACAGCCCAGAGCGTGGTGGGGCTGGGGACCCGGATTGCAGTGCGGTTACCAGCCTGGCGCGAATAGTAGCAATTTCCATTGAATCCTTGACAAGCCGCCCGATTTGTGGTAGTATATTTATGAGAGCGCTCCCAAGAAACTCTGTATTGCTCCCATAGACGCCCTGAAAACGGGACTTTTTTTCCTTATCTTATGAGAGCGCTCCCAAAAGGAGGAAATGACACCCACATTGGAAGAAGTCGCGGAACTGGCCGGCGTATCTCGCTCGACGGTCTCCCGCGTCATCAACGACCACCCCAGCGTGCGCCAGGAGACCAGAGATCGCGTGTGGCGGGCGATCCGGGAATCCGGCTATCGGCCTCACGCAGTTGCCCGCAGCCTGGTCACCCGTCGCACCCAGATCATCGGCATGGTCATCCCCGAAACGGTGACGACGCTTTTCACTGACCCCTTCTTCGCGCTTTTCTTGCGCGGCGCTACAGAGGCCTGCAACGCTCACCACTATCAACTGCTGCTCTCGCTGTTCAACGACCTGGACGGGCAGGAAGAGCTGTACCAGCGTGTACTGCACAACGGCTACCTGGATGGGGTGCTCGTGGCCTCGGCTCCACTGAAGGATCCGATTGTCCCCAATTTGCTGCGCGACCGCATCCCGTTCATCTCGGTAGGACGGCATCCCGATGAACGCGTCCAGTACGTGGATGTGGACAACGTAGGCGGGGCGAGGATGGCGGTCGAGCACCTGATCCGGCTCGGACATCGGCGCATTGGCACCATCACCGGCCGTCTGGACATGGTGCACGGTCAGGCCCGTCTGGAGGGCTATCGCCAGGCACTGGAGGCACGCCAGATCCCCGTGAAGGAGGAACTGATTATCGAAGGAGACTATACCGAGAACAGCGGCTTGGTGGGCATGCAACGGCTGCTCCCGGCCTCACCCAGCGCCGTATTCGTCGCGAGCGACACAATGGCTATCGGTGCTTTGAAAGCGCTCCGTCAGGCAGGCCAGCAGGTTCCCCAGGACGTTGCACTGGTCGGTTTCGACGACATCCCTGTGGCTTCTGTGGTTGAACCGCCGCTGACGACCGTGCGTCAGCCGATCAGCCAGATGGGCGCTTTGGCGGTAGAGACGCTGCTCGACTTGATCGAGAATCCGGGCTCCGGGCCCCAGCGGATCGTTCTGCCGACTCAACTCGTCATCCGCGAATCGTGTTAATAAGGAGGTGGTGAACCCGTAAGATCTATGCAGGATGCGCTTGTCCGTTGGTCCGTTTCCATATCCTTTGATACAATTTAGGAGGAGGCAGAAATGCGTAAGCTAGTCTTTGCTACCCTAAGTATGATGACCTTGGCTGGCCTGATTCTGGCAGGCTGTGCCGCACCCACACCTGAGGTCGTCGTCGAAACTGTGGAAGTGGAAGTGCCAGTCGAACAGACGGTGGAAGTACCGGTGGAAGTGCCCGTGGAAGTCGAGGTGACAGCGGTTCCCGAAGAGCCGACAGCCACTTTCGACCGGAGCGAAACCATCTACGTCAGCGGAGCAGCGTGGGGTCCACCATCGACCTGGAATCCTTTCCAACCAGGGAGTCTTGCCAATACCACAGGAACCATCGGAAACGTGTACGAATTCCTGTTCCACTTCGATCCGTTGACCGGTGAGTTCATTCCCTGGCTCGCGGAGAGTGGGGGATGGACCGATGACACGACCTATGACCTGACGCTCAGGCAGGGCCTCACGTGGAGCGATGGCGAACCATTGACAGCCGCCGACGTCAAGTACACATTCGAACTGGGCAACCAGTATGCTGCGCTCTGGTTCGCCCCGTTGTGGCGGTACCTGACGGGTGTCACTGCGGTCGACGATACCACGCTGCAATTCACCTTCGAAGATCCCCTATACCAGGAATGGGACAACTACCTCTACAATCTTCCCATCGTCCCAGAACACCTTTGGGCAGACAAAACGGAAGAGGAGATCACCGTCGGTGCGAATGAAAACCCCGTCGGCTCGGGGGCATACCTGTACGAGTCACACAGCGAAGACAGAAACGTATGGGTGAGAAACGAAAACTGGTGGGGCATAGACGTGTTTGGAAAGCCCGCCCCGAAGCGGATCGTCGATATTCGCTTCGCCAGCAACAACGTGGCCCTCGGTGCGGTCATCAAGGGCGACGTCGATCTGAGCAACAACTTCCTGCCGGGCATTGCAACACTGGCGCAAAAAGGGTACGTTCAGACCTACTACGCCGAAGCCCCGTACATGCTGTCTGCCAATACGGCGGTTTTGTTCCTGAACACCATAAAACCGCCGATGGATGACCCGGCTTTCAGAAAGGCGCTTGCGTTTGCCATCAATGTGGACGACATCGTGAACGTCGCCTACGCCCAACTGGTCAAGGCCGCCAGCCCGACAGGACTTCTGCCCACCCTGGCGAAGTTCGACGACCAAGATGTGATTGCGAGGTTGGGCTATACCTATGATCCAGCACAAACCGCGGCAATCCTCGAAGGCGCCGGATATACGAAGGGCGCCGATGGCTTCTATCAGGCACCCGATGGCTCCGCGATCGAGCTGGAAGTCACGTGCCCGTTCGGATGGACAGACTGGATGGAGGCGATCAACGTCATCGCCGCCAGCGCCCAAGATGCAGGGATCAACGTCAAAGCCGTGACACCGGACTATGGCGCCTGGAACACCGCACTCCAGGGTGGCACGTTCGATATGACCCTGAACAACTGGGCGGGGTTGAGCAACACCCCGTGGACGTTGTATAACCTCTTGTTCAGGCATCCGATTCAAGACCAAATGCAAAGCGGCAACTTTGGCCGGTACGATGACCAGGAAATGTGGGACCTGGTGGATGAACTTGCCAAGATACCGAGTACAGATGAGGCAGGTATGCAGGCGGCTTGTTCAGCCATTCAGGAAAAAATGCTGACAGACGTGCCTATGATTCCGCTCTGGTACAACGGACTGTGGTCCCAGTTCAGCAACTCGACCTGGACAAACTGGCCGACAGAGGAATCAGCCGCCCCAACGCTTCCCACGACTTGGTCCGGATACTGGCAAATGGGTGGATTGCAGACGCTCATCAACCTAGAGCCGGTACCCACAGAGTAAGTGCAACGCTTGTTCGCTGCCCCTCCTTCTGATCTAGGAGGAGGGGCAATTTCATGATTCCAATCAACTTTCGAGACGGAGGCAACGTGCGACGCTACTTCGGCAGAAAGCTGCTTATTTATATCCTCACGTTTTTCCTTGCAGTCACCATAGACTGGTTGATCCCACGTTTCATGCCCGGCGATCCGATCACGAATATGCTGGCGCGGGCAGCGGTCAACGTTGAGAATGCTGAGGTGATGTACGACTATTTCGCAAGGGTCTTCGGGCTGGATCTCCCTATCTGGCAACAGTACCTGAATTTCTGGAAAGCCCTTTTCCAGGGCGACCTAGGGATAAGCGTGTACATGTTTCCGACGCCTGTGACCAAGGTGCTCATGCGCGCCGTACCCTATGACCTCTTTCTCCTGATTCCCGCGATCCTGGTGAGCTGGTACGCGGGCAACAAATTCGGTGCTTTCGCGGCGCGATCCAAATGGCTTGATAATACCATATCGCCGCTCGGCTATGTCCTCACGGCGTCTCCATATATGTGGCTCGGCATCCTGCTCGCCTGGTTCTTCGGGATCGTCCTGGGGATTTTCCCGATTGCCGGCGCGTATAGCTTCACGATGCGCCCCAATCTCTCGTGGGCTTTCATCCTGAGTGTTCTGCGGCACTGGTTTTTGCCTTTCGCCTCTCTCTTCCTGGTCAAGTTTGGTGGTTGGGCGATTGGCATGCGGAATATGATCATCTACGAACTCGAAGCGGACTACTCCCACTATCTCGAAGCACTTGGGGCGCCAAGAAAACTGATCAGGAAGTACGCCTTCAGAAATGCGATCCTTCCCCAAATCACGGGCCTGGGGCTTGACCTGGGAGTCATCGTTGCGGGGGCTCTCGTAACAGAAGTCGTGTTTTCATACCCCGGAATCGGCTACCTGCTTCTTGCCGCTATTCAGAATCAAGATTACTTCCTCATCCAGGGATGCTTCCTTTTTATCATTGTCGGCGTGTTGGTCGCCAATTTCGCCATTGATATTGTTTACGTCATCGTTGATCCGAGAACGCGAAGAGGAATGGCGGGTGAAACAGCATGAAGAAACCAAAGAAGAAAAGCGAATTCCTCTACTTCGCTCTGAGGAACAAGAAACTGCAGGTTGGGTTGATCATTGTCCTTTTCTTTCTGGTACTCTCGTTCATCGGCCCCATGCTGACGCATAACGAACCATTTGCTTATGTGAACCCTGGTGGTGCTGAACCACCATCGTCCGAATATTGGTTCGGAACCACGTTTTTTGGACAGGATGTCTTTGCTCAGTTTGCACACGGCCTGAGAGCGACCTTCCTGGTCGGAATCATCGGCGGCGGACTTGGTACTCTCATAGGCATCCTGGTTGGTTTCACCGCTGGATATCGCGGCGGCATTGTGGATGAAGTGCTCAATGTATTCACGAACATCATCCTGGTTATTCCAACGCTGGCGGTGCTTCTTATTATCGCCGCCTATCTTGAAGTCCGGAGCCTTCTCATGGAGTGCATCTTTATTGGACTTACATCCTGGCCCTGGGCGGCGAGAGCCATCCGATCGCAGACCTTTTCCCTGCGCACCAGAGAGTTCGTTGATCTCGCCAAAATGAGCGGGATGAAGCCATTGAAGATTATCTTCACGGAGATCGCGCCGAACATGATGTCCTATCTGGTCATGACCTTCATCCTCCAGTTTGGTGGAGCGATCCTGAATGCGGCCACACTGGACTTCATCGGACTCGGCCCGACAGATGCGATCTCGCTGGGGCTGATGATGCAGGTCGCGGTCCTCTGGGGCGCGCTACAGCTTGGTTCGTGGTGGTGGTTTGTTCCACCGGGACTTGCGATCACAGCCATCGTCGGAGCGTTATACGTCATGAACGTTGGACTGGACGAGGTCTTCAACCCCAAACTCAGGGAGATGTGAGACTATGAGTTTACAAACAGAAAACCTCACCGTCTACTATCAAACCCTAAGAGGGGACGTCAAGGCCCTGGATGGCGCAACATTCACCATCGCGGACGGGGAAATTATGGGACTGGCAGGTGAATCGGGCTGCGGAAAAACCACGCTCGGACACAGCCTGATCCGTTTGACCCCCCCTATGAGATTCGTCGAGGGCCGTGTGACCCTCGACGACGAAGAGTTGCCCGTCTGGGATATGGAAAAGATGAACGGCTTCAGGTTCAAGAGAATCTCCATCGTACCGCAGTGCGCCATGAATGCCCTGAATCCTACGCGGAAGATCGGAAAGATGACGTCAGAACTTCTCGAATCTCGAAAGGTGAGTATCAGAGCCACTCTGCCCGAGTTAAAGAGGAGACTGGACCTGGTTGAATTGTCCCACGACGTGCTGGACATGTACCCGATAGAGCTGTCAGGCGGCATGAAGCAGAGAATGGTGATGGTTCTGTCCACTTTGCTGAATCCCTCATTGCTCATCGCCGACGAGATCACCTCAGCGCTCGACGTATCCACACAACAGGCTGTCGCAGAGATGCTGGTGGAATTTCGAGACCGGGAATTTGTGAAAAGCATGATCGTGATTACCCACGATATCTCGATACTGTACCAGATTGCAGACAGCATCATGGTCATGTACGCAGGGCAACTGGCGGAGAAAGCCTCTACCGACGTGATCATCCATTCCCCCCGGCATCCGTATACCAGACTGCTGATTTCATCGTTACCGAAGGTCGGCGTGAAATACTCCGAGAAAAGACTGACGGGCATTCCCGGAAAGCCCCCGCTGCTGCTCGACCCTCCCACGGGATGTCGCTTCAGGGAACGATGTCCCGTTGCGTTTGGCAAGTGCCAGGAAGAACCCCCGTTCGTCGAAATCGAGCAGGGCCACTTCGTTGCATGTTGGAAGGAGTTCGAAAGGAATGCTTAGACTGGACAACGTATCGAAAGTCTATCGGATAGGCACTTTCGGAGGGAAAGAACTCCACGCCGTAAGCGACGTCAGCTTCGACATTGGAGATGGAGAGGTCATCTCACTGATCGGTGAAAGTGGAAGCGGGAAAAGCACGATCGGGAAGATGATTCTACGTCTCATCCCGGAAAGCTCGGGGACGATTACGTTCAACGGGGTCGACATTTCCACGCTTGAGGGTGATGCACTCAAAGAGTACTATCGGAAAGTACAGGGGGTGTTTCAAGATCCGTTTAGCTCCTACAACCCAATTTTCAAGGCCGATCGGGTTTTCAGGATCATCAGGGAGGAGTTTTTCCCGAAGATCCCGGGGGCGGAGTGGAACGCCAAGATAGACCGTTCATTGAAGGCTGTCGGTCTGAACCCCGGTGATGTGTTGGACAAGTTTCCCCATCAGCTCAGCGGGGGGCAACTTCAACGTTTTCTCATCGCCCGTGCACTGCTGCTGGACATTGAGTTCCTGGTCGCAGATGAGATCATCAGTATGCTCGATGCATCCACACGGATCGATGTGCTCAACTTGCTGGCAGACCTCAAATCCCGCGGCCTATCCGTCCTTTTCATCACGCATGACCTCTCCCTGGGTTACTACATAAGTGAAAGAGCGGTCATTCTCTACAGAGGATGTATTATGGAGATGGGCGCGACAGAGAAAATCTACTTCAACCCGCTTCATCCGTACACAAGAATGCTCATGGCTTCCGTTCCACGCCTGGATAAGAAATGGGAAGAGGCAGAGGTGGATCTGAAAGCAAAGCAATCACAACTCACCGGCGGCTGTGTCTATTACGAAAGGTGTCCGGTCGCAGGCAAAGATGCAGGTTGTGCCAGGGACAGGCCCGCGCTGATAGAGGTAGAACCGGATCATTTTGTGGCGTGCAGCAAGCTGCAGAGAGGCACATTGGAGTAACGTCAAACATGGAGCTATTAGGTCCTGTGTTGCCCCACATCCCGTGGGAAGAACGCCCGCATAAGTGCAAAGAAGTCGTGTGGCGTTCGGAGAAAAACCCGATCATCACGCGCGATGCAGTCCCCGGTGCGAACAGTATCTTCAACAGCGCCGTCGTGCCCTTTGAAGATGGTTTTGCTGGCGTGTTTCGTTGCGATAACACGACCAGGGTTATGCAACTCCATGCCGGATTGAGCAAAGACGGCATTCACTGGGGGATAGAACCGCAGCGCATTCAGTTCAGGTGCGAAGACGACGACATTGGCAATTTCGTCTACGGCTATGATCCCCGTGTGTGCTGGCTTGAGGACCGGTACTACGTCACCTGGTGTAACGGGTACCACGGACCTACGATCGGCGTGGGCTACACCCATGATTTCAAGCACTTTCACCAGTTGGAGAACGCTTTCCTGCCGTATAACAGAAATGGCGTGCTTTTCCCTCGCAAGATAAACGGGAAATTTGCGATGCTCAGTCGACCGAGTGATACCGGGCACACGCCTTTCGGCGATATATTCTACAGCGAAAGCCCAGACCTGATTCACTGGGGCCGACACAGACACGTCATGTCTCCCACTGCGGGCTGGCAGGCCACCAAAATCGGTGCGGGACCGACACCGATCGAAACGTCAGAAGGGTGGCTCTTGATCTACCACGGTGTGCTTACCTCGTGCAACGGATTTGTATACAGCTTTGGGGCAGCCCTATTGGATCGTGAGAAACCCTGGAAAGTAATCTACAGAACGCATCCCTACCTGCTCAACCCGAGGGAATATTATGAATGCGTGGGTGACGTTCCCAATGTCGCCTTCCCGTGTGCTGCCCTGTATGACCCACCGACAGGGCGTATTGCAATTTACTACGGCGGAGCCGATACGGTCACGTGCCTGGCATTTGCGCAATTCGATGAGCTAATTGATTTCATCAAAGAGAACGCCCTCTGAAAGGGTCACTTCGCTCACCCTCATTTATTGAAAAGGACCAATCTGAAGCAAGGACATTGTGAAATGCACTATCGCCAAACCGACAGGAGACACTGTGCGCTACGGCTACTTCGACGATGAGCACCGCGAGTACGTGATCACCCAACCCGACACGCCGCTCCCCTGGATCAATTACCTGGGGAGCGAGAACTACTTCGGCATTATCTCCAACACCGCTGGAGGCTATTCCTTCTACCTGGACGCCCGTCTGCGGCGGATCACCCGCTACCGCTACAACAACGTCCCCCTGGATTGCGGCGGTCGCTACATCTACGTCCGCGACGATGGCACAGGCGAGTTCTGGTCTCCTTCCTGGCAGCCCACCCGCCACGCACTTGAGCGCTATACCTGCCGGCACGGGTTGGGCTACACCATCATCGGGTCGTCGGTCAATCAGATCGAGTCTCAGACCCGGTACTTCGTGCCTTGGGGGGAGAATCTGGAAATCTGGCAGGTCACGCTGACCAACCAGCGCGACACCCCCGCCCATCTCTCACTCTTCTCCAGCGTGGAGTTCGCCCTATGGGACGCATGGGACGATATGACGAACTTCCAGCGCAACTTCAATATCGGCGAGGTAGAGATCGAAGACGGTGTGATCTACCACAAGACTGAGTATCGCGAGCGCCGGGACCACTTCGCCTTCTTCGCCTGTTCGGAAGAGATCGCCGGGTTCGACACCCAGCGCGACGTGTTCCTGGGGCCGTACCGCGGCTGGGAGTGCCCGGCAGCGGTTGAGCGAGGCCGTTCGTTCAACTCCGAAGCCCATGGCTGGGCGCCAATTGGCTCCCATCACGTCAAGCTTGCGTTGGAACCCAACCAGACCCGCCAGGTCATCTTCCTGCTGGGTTATCACGAGAATCCCCCGGAACAGAAATTCGATCCCCCCGACACGCTGATGGTCAACAAGCGGTCGGTCAAACCGATCATCGCCCAGTATCTGGACAAGGAAAACGTGGACGCTGCCTTCGAAGCGCTGCGGGCGTATTGGGATCGGCTGCTGGGCGTCCTCCAGGTGAATACGCCCGACGTCCACACCAACCGCATGGTGAACGTCTGGAACGCCTACCAGTGCATGGTCACGTTCAACCTGTCCCGCTCCGCCTCCCTCTTCGAGTCCGGCATCGGGCGCGGCATCGGGTTCCGCGACTCGAACCAGGATCTGCTGGGCTTTGTGCACATGGTGCCCGAGCGGGCGCGCCAGCGCATCCTGGATCTAGCCGCCACACAACTGGAGACAGGCGGCGCCTACCACCAGTATCAACCGCTCACCAGGCGAGGCAACGACGCGATCGGCAGCGACTTTAACGACGACCCGCTGTGGTTGATCCTGAGTGTAGCGGCCTATCTGAAGGAGAGCGGCGACTGGGACATCCTGGACGTGCCGGTGGCGTACGACAACCGGCCCGGCTCCGAACAGCCGCTCTACGACCACCTGCAGCGCAGCCTGCGCTACACGCGGGAACGCCTGGGGCCACACGGCCTGCCGCTCATCGGCCACGCCGACTGGAACGACACCCTGAACTTGAACGCATTCTCCGAGACACCCGGCGAGTCGTTCCAGACCACCATCAGCAAAGAGGGCAAGGTGGCCGAATCGGTCTTCATCGCCGGGATGTTCGTGCTGGCGGCCGGAGAGTTGGCCGCGATCGCCCAACGGCGCGGGCAGGAGGACGAAGCCCGAGATTACCTCGCCGCCGCGGGCCGGATGGAGGCCGCGGTGCACGAACACGGATGGGACGGCCAGTGGTTCCTGCGCGCCTACGACGACTTCGGCGACAAGGTCGGATCCCACGAGTGCGAGGAAGGGCAGATTTTCATCGAGCCGCAGGGGTTCTGCATCCTGGCCGGCATCGGTCTCCACGATGGCAAGGCCGAAAAAGCGCTGGCGGCCGTGCGGGAGCGCCTGGCAACCCCCCACGGCATCGTCCTCCACCAGCCCGCCTTCTCCCGATACTACCTCCGCCTGGGCGAAATCTCCTCCTATCCCCCTGGATACAAGGAGAACGCCGGCATCTTCTGTCACGCTAACCCATGGATTGTGATCGCCGAGGCTATGACCGGACACGGCGACCAGGCGCACGACTACTACACGCGCATCAACCCATCCGCGCGGGAGGACATCAGCCACGTGAATCGATGCGAGCCGTACGTATACGCCCAGATGATCGCCGGGCGCGACGCCCCGACCCACGGCGAGGCCAAGAACTCCTGGCTGACCGGCACGGCCGCCTGGAACTACGTGGCCGCCACGCAATGGATCCTGGGTATCCGCCCGACGTACAATGGTCTCCAAATCGCCCCAGTGATCCCCGGCGATTGGCCCAGCTTCGAAGCCACACGCATCTTCCGCGGTGTGACCTACCACATCACGGTGAAACGCGCGGGCGTGGGCAACCAGGTCACGCTCACGGTGGACGGCGACCCGATCGACGGAACCGTCGTGCCCGTGCCACCACCTGACCAGACCAAGGTGGTCATCAAGGCTATTCTGACCTAATCGTCCGCTACAGAGGCACGTCTTGCTCGTAGGTACAACTTCGGTCGCTGTTAGACCAGAAGAAACGACTGAAGTCGTCACTACCAACCTATGCAGAAAAGGCACGTGCGATGAAATATGGATATTTCGACGACGAGAACCGGGAGTACGTGATCACCAACCCCCGGACGCCGGTCAAGTGGATCAACTACGTGGGGACCCTGGCGTTTGGGGGGATCGTGGACCACACGGGCGGGGCCTTGATCTGCAAGGAGGACCCGGCCCTCAACCGCATCACCAAGTACATCCCCCAATTGCCCCATGCGGCGTTCAATGGAGAGACGCTGTACCTGCGGTTTCGCCCCTCCCCCCAGCCATCTCCCGGAGGAAGAGGGAGCAGGTGGTCCCCAGCCAACCCCCAGAGACAGGGGGAGTACGTGGTCTTCTCGCCCTATTTCGTCCCCACGCTGGACCCGTACGACCTCTATGAATGTCACGTCGGGCTGGGCTACACGCGCATCGTGTCCGAGTTCTACGGGATCAGAACAGACGTCACGATCTTCGTCCCCCGCGGGGACCGGCGGGTCATCCGCGATATTCGGATCACGAACGCCTCCGGTCAGCCCGTGGAGGTCGATGCGGTCCCCATGGTCGAATACACCCACCCAGACGCGCTCAAACAGTTCACCAACGCCGACTGGGTGCCCCAGACGATGCAGAGCAAAGCACATCGCGACGAGCGCGGGCTGATCATCCTGGCTCAGTGCCCATTCATGAACAAGGACACCCGCGTCAACATCTTTACCTCGAACCACCCGGCGTCCTCTTTCGAAACGGACCGCAGGAGATTCCTGGGGAACAACGGGTATGGCACCTGGGCAAATCCGCTCAGCCTGCAAGAGCCGGAGCTCAGCAGCTACGAGGCGCAGCGCGGGGACAACGTCGCCGCACTGCTCCACCACATGGGGACCATCCATCCGGGCGAGACGGCCTGCCTGATCACCCAACTGTCGCAGGACGAGAGCGTCGAAAAAGCGCTGCCCACGATTGACCGCTATCGGGAACCGGGGCAGGTAGCGCAGGCGTTCGAGGATCTGGCGGCGTCTTGGGATGCCTTCCTATCCAGACTGCAGGTGGACACGCCAGATGCCGGGTTGAACAGCTTGCTCAATGTCCATAACCCGCGGCAGTGTCACACCACGATGAACTGGTCCCGCTACCTCTCACTCTACCAGCTCGGCCTGGGCGCGCGGGGTATGGGTTTCAGAGACAGCTCCCAGGACGTGATGTCCATCCTGGTCGGCATACCCGACGAAGGCAAAGCGCTGATCCGGAGACTCCTGCACGTGCAGAAGCGGGACGGATCCGCGATGCACCAGTTCAACCCACTCACGATGGTCGCCAACGAGGGAGATGCCCGGGAGATGGAGGGTGCGCCCAAGTACTACGGCGACGACCATCTGTGGATCGTGCTCACCGTGACCGCCTACCTGAGAGAAACGGGCGACCTGACGTTCCTCGACGAGGTGATCCCGTACTATGAGAAGGACAAGGAGGGAAAGGAACAGCCTATCGAGGCAGGCACCGTCCTCGATCACCTGCGCCGGGCCATCGCATTCACGGACAAGGACATCGGGGCCCACGGACTGCCGCTGTTGGGGTTTGCGGACTGGAACGACACCGTCAACCTCCAGGCGGGCGCGGAATCCCTCTTCGTGGCCAACCTGTACGGCACGGCGCTGCTGGAGATGATCGAACTGACCCGGCACCTCGGCGACGCGGAAGCGGCGGCTGAATACACCCGCGCCTACGAGACGATGAAGCAACGGGTGAATGCGCACGCATGGGACGGCGCGTGGTACGTCCGATACTTCGATGCCGGCGGGAATCCGCTTGGCTCGCACGTGAACACCGAGGGGCAGATCTACACCAACGGACAGTCGTGGCCCGTGATCTCTGGCTTCGCCTCCCGAAGCCGGGCGATGGCGGCACTCGACGCCGTGCGTCGGCGGCTCAACACACCCAAGGGCATCAAGCTCAGCACACCTGGATACAATGGTTTCGATCCGGCGAAGGGCGGCGTCACCACCTACCCCCCCGGCGCGAAGGAAAACGGCGGCATCTTCCTTCACGCCAACCCCTGGGTCATCATCGCCGAGACCATCGTCGGGAACGGAGACCGGGCGTTCGAGTACTACAGTCAGATCAACCCGGTGAACAAGAACGACTGCATCGATGAGTTCGAATGCGAACCCTACGTCTACCCCCAGAACATCCTGGGCGATGAACACCCCCAGTTCGGGCTGGCCCGCAATAGCTGGCTATCGGGCACCGCATCCTGGGCATACCAGGCCGCCACTCAGCACATCCTGGGCGTCCGGCCGACCTACGGCGGTCTCACAATTGACCCGTGCATTCCCAGAGCGTGGCCCGGCTTCAAGGTCACCAGGGAGTTCAGAGGAGCGACCTACCACATCGAGGTCAGGAATCCCCGCCACGTGTGCAAGGGAGTGACCGCGATCAGAGTGGACGGCCGGGTCAGCGAGACCCACATTGTGCCCGCCTTTGCGGATGGTGAGGTCCACCGGGTGGAGGTGGACCTGGGGTAACAGGCCTCCTTGCCCAACCCGCGCACCCCGATCGAGAATTCGCGTTTCCTCCAGAATATGTTACAATTTGGCCCCTTGTCCGCTCTACAAGGAGAAGTATCTTCTCAACAAGTAGGGAAGACGTGGGATGTGAAAGAAAGTGAAAGGAAAGGATAGAAACCTTGAAACGAATTCTGATTGCCTTGATGGTACTATCGATCGGGGTTTTGGCCGCCTGTAGCCAGGAAACCACGCCGACCACGCCCCCTCCCACCACCCCTGCGCCCTCGCCCACACCGCCGGAACCTTCGGAAGCGACCCTCTCACCAACAGAGGAGACCGCAGCCGAGCCTGGCGGCGTCGAGGTAGCGCTGGCGCTGATCGACATCCCTGAGGAGGAAGTCATCGCCATGGTAAACGGGGAGGAGATTTCCACCGCCGCCTACGAGGCAGACCTGACCCAGGCCCTCCACGCCACCACCAAACAGTATATGGTCGACTGGAACGACCTGGAGAACCAATCCTTCCTCCCCGCGCTGCAGCAGCAGGTGCTAGAGCAGGCGATTGACCGGGTCCTGCTGCGCCAGCTTGCCGACCAGGAGGAGGTCACCGCTGACGCCGGTGAGATCGACACCGAGATCACGAATCTGAAGGCCCAGGTGGATGAGAGCGAGGTCTTCGCCGACTGGGACAGCTTCCTGGCCGAAAACGGGCTCACCGAGGAGTCTCTGCGCCGCCTGATCACCGATAGCCTCCTGACAGAAGGTCTGACCGAACAGATGGGCGGTCCCCAGGTTGTCGAGCAGGTGCGCGCCAGCCACATCCTGGTGGAGACCGAGGAGACGGGCCAGGAGGTTCTGGACAGACTGGCCGAAGGCGAACCCTTCGCCGCCCTGGCTGCGGAATACTCCATCGACCCAGGGAGCAAGACGAGCGGCGGCGACCTGGGATGGTTTCCACGCGGCGTGATGGTGCCCGAATTCGAGGAGGCCGCCTTCTCGATGGAACCCGACGAGACCAGTGAACTTGTGAAAAGCGACTTCGGCTACCACATCATCCACGTCGTCTCGAAAGAGGAGCGGGAACTGGACTCGGAACTCTACGCCCAGAAGCAATACGAGGAGTTCCAATTCTGGTTCGAGGCCCAGCGAACCGAGGCAGACATCGAGCGACTCTACACCTTCGAGGACTCGCCGTAGCAGTATCTACGAAGCCTGCACCGGGCGGGCGATGACAATCAGCCGGTTGCGCAAACTGCCGTAGGGATGGCAGGTGACGAGCGTCAGCCGTTCGTCGCCGGTGGGCAGGATGTATCGCGCGTTCTCCAGGCGTACCTCGAGCGGCTGACCGGCCTCGGGCAAGATCAGTATCTCGGAGATTTCGTACGTATACGAAGCGTCATTGGAATACACGGTGACGACGTCGCCGATTGCCAGCGTGTAGAGATCGCGAAAGACCTCCCCGTTCGTCGTGTTATGGCCGTTGAGGACGGTGTTGCCGGACACCCCCAGCGGCGCGGATGTGTCGTGCCAGCCCGCGGCGTAGGACGCCGGGACGCCCCACACCGACTGCATCTGCCCGTCCAACTCCACCGGCTCCAGGGACACCGTGACGACCGGTGCGTCCACACCGATCTCCGGAATGACAATTCGAGTGGGCAGCGTGGGCGTCGGGGCGGGAGGAATCGGCGTGGTGGCCGTGACCGGGTCCGTGGCAGATGGGCCTGGCACAGCCGTCGGGGTGCTGGCGACATCAGCCGGCGGCTCAATCAAGGGCAGGAAGGCCACCGTCGCCGCTGGGGAAGGCGGCGGCAGTGTTACCGCGGGGGCAGGCAGGCGCACCAGGCGAGACCTGACGTACGGGTAGACCAGCACGGCACCCACAACCAGCAGGGCGACGCCGCTCCCGACGAGGAGCCACGATAGAAGACCACGTCCCGGCCGCCGCGCCGAACCTCGACCTCGCCGGTCCGACATCGTTCCTCGGGGTTGCCTGCTCACTGCTCCCCAACGCCCAACGTGTCCGCCGGTATCATCGTGCACACACCCGGATCCGCCAGGCAGGAGAGATCGTCTTGGGGCGTGATGATGCGCTCCACGCCGCCGTCGAGCATATGGATGATCCGGTCCGCAAACTCCACCATCCGCAGGTCGTGGGTCACCATGATCCCGGCCCGATTCTGCTCGTGCACCAGGTTAGCCAGCGTCTCCACGACCTGGTAGGCGCGCTCGGTGTCGAGGCTGGCCGTCGGCTCATCGGCCAGCACCAGCGTGGGCCGGTTGATCAGGGAACGGGCTATGGCCACGCGCTGCTGTTGTCCGCCCGAAAGCTGTCTAGGCAGCATGTCCATGCGCTCTTCCATACCCAGCAACACCAGGAGCTCCTTGGCCCGCTTCTTGCCGGCCGCGTTATACTCACCGTTCAGGCGCAACATCAGCTCCACGTTCTCCAGCGCCGTCAGGTACGAAACCAGGTTGTTGCTCTGGAAGGTAAAACCGATCTTGCGCCGGCGGAAGCGGGCGCGCGCCGCCTGGCTCATCTCGGCCAGTTCCTGGCCGTCGATAACGATGTCGCCGGACGTGGGGCTCAACAGCGTGGCCAGCATGGCCAGCATCGTGGTCTTACCCGAACCACTGGGCCCGACGAGGGCGACAAACTCGCCCCGCTGCAGGCTGAATGAGACTTCGTCCACGGCCTTGATCGTGCCCGTGCCCACCGGATATTCCTTGATGACCGATCGAGTTTCAAGTGCTAGCGTCATAGTGCCACCTCAAGAACCCAGCCCCAGGGCCACCAACGGCTCCACCCGCAACGAATACCGGACGGACAACAGGCCACCGATGGGGCCAATCAGCAGAAGCGATACCACCGACGTGGCGCCAGAGCGGGGCTCAAAGATGATGGGGATGGTAGGTGGGAAGCTCAGGGACAGACCCACGGCCGCCACGCTTCCGATCGCGACGCCCAGCAGCGTGACCATCACAATCTGGACGATCGCGGCCACCGCAATGGTGGAATTTGGTGTGCCGATGGCCTTGAGCATACCGATCTGGGGCACCTTCTGCAGCGTCTGAATCTGGAAGAAACCCCCGATCACCAGCACGCCGATCAGCAGGGCGAAGGTGCTCTGCGTATTCAGCGTGCTCTGCTGCGCGGTATAGCCCGGCGTGTTCTCATACGCCGTCTGGCGATCGACCAACTCGACACCGTCCACCTGCGCATCCAGACGTTGGCGCATCGTGTCGAGCTGCGTGGGGTCCTCCAATTGGACGGCGATCACGTTGCACGCCGGGTCTTCGGCGCCCGGAGCCGCGGAAGCTTTGGGACGGATGTCGTCCCACGTGACGATGGGCACGAAGACCGAAGGCCGCAGTCCGTACTTGCGGCTGTCGGTGACCCCGACGACCTGCAACGAGTACAATTCGTCCTCGGTGCCCTGCGTCGAACGGATGACCAACTGGCCCCCGACCTTCAGCCCGGTCATCAATGCCACCGTCCGGTCGATGATGGCTTCGTCGGCACTCCTGCGCACCAGGCCACCCCCTCTCACGACCGGTGGCTCGCCGGGTTTGCCCGGCTCGACGCCGATGAGCGAGATATCCAGAGGCTCAGTTCCATCGTCCATCGGGATGTCCACACCGGAGAACCCGAGCGGACCGACGTCCCGCACTCCCTCGACGGCCCGTATCGCCCTTCGGGTCGTGCAATCGACGCGACTGCTGGCAATCGTGAGCCGCGCTGTATCCTGATAGGCAATCAGTTCAGCGTTCAGTTTTTCCAGATACTCGCGGTTCCCAGACCCCAGGCCTTCCCCCAGCGCAGCGACGAACAGAACGAGGACTGTGATCAACGCCACAACCATGCTGAACAGAAGAAATCGCCCTCGATTGCGCCATATTTCCTTGAATGCTAGATGTACACCTGTCCACATCCCAGCACCACCTCCTCACACGAGCTGTAAACTCCCCTTTTGCTTAGACCGATATTATAGCATAAAATGTGAAATGCGTACTTCATGCCCCACTGTGGATGGCATAGGCAGGTTGGCGTTTCCGCCTTCTTGTGTTACACTTCGGGCATTCCCAACCTATTCATCCCCTATGAGGTGAACTATGAAGCCTTTGCCATACGCGCAGGCACACCGAGAGCGGTTTCTCGATGAACTGAAGGAATTCCTGACGATACCCAGCGTCAGCACCCAGCCCCGTCGCAAGACCGACGTCGCCCGGGCGGCCAGTTGGCTCCGCGACAAGCTGCTGGCGGCCGGATTCCCCAAAGCCATGGTGATGCCAACGGCAGGCCACCCCGTCGTCTACGCCGAGTGGATGGCGGCGGGGCCGGAGGCACCCACGGTGCTCGTCTACGGCCACTACGACGTCCAGCCGCCCGATCCACTGGACGAATGGCACACCCCACCCTTCGAGCCCACCGTGGTGGGCGAGGATCTCTTCGCCCGGGGTGGATCCGACGACAAAGGGCAGTTGTACATCCACGTCAAGGCCATCGAGTCGTTCAGCCAGACAGCAGGCACCCCGCCGGTCAACGTCCGATGCATTTTTGAGGGGGAGGAGGAGATTGGAAGCCCCAGCCTCGGGCCCTTCATTCGCGAGAACAAGAGCCTGCTGGCGGCGGACGTTGCTCTGATCTCGGACACGCACATTCCGAGCAAGGACCAGCCAGGGATCATCTACGGCCTGCGGGGCATATCCTACTTGGAGATCGAGGTAACCGGCCCGGGCCACGACCTGCACTCCGGCGGCTACGGCGGCGCCGTGCACAACCCGATCAACGCACTGTGTGCTATGATCGCCAGTCTGCAGGATGAACACGGCAGGATCACGATCCCCGGCTTCTACGACGATGTACGCGATCTAGATCCCGAGGAGCGGGCCGCACTGGCGAAAGTCCCGTTCGACCGCCAGGCGTGGCTGGCGGAAACCGGCGTCACGGCCGACTGGGGCGAGCCAGAATACACCATCTTGGAGCGCACAACCGCCCGGCCCACGCTGGACGTCAACGGGATCTGGGGTGGCTACATCGAGGCCGGCGCCAAGACGGTCCTGCCAGGCAAGGCCCACGCCAAGGTCTCTATGCGGCTGGTTCCAGACCAGGATCCGGCGAAGATCGGCCGGCTGGTCGCGGCCCATCTGCGTGCCATCGCGCCGCCGACGGTCCGCGTGGACGTGCAAGGCCTGCACGGGGGCGAAGTGGCCATCGTCCGCCGCGACAGCCCCGCTATGCAGGCAGCGTTCAAGGCGTACGCCGCCGCCTTCGGGCGGGAGCCCGTCTTCACGCGGGCAGGGGGGTCGATCCCCGTCGTGGCGACCTTCAAGAACGTGCTGGGCGTCGACACGATTCTGATGGGCTTCGGCCTGCCGGACGACAACCTGCACGCGCCGAACGAGAAATTCCACCTGCCCAATTTCTACCGGGGGATCGAGACGATCATCCACTTCCTGGAGAACATGGGCGCCCGGGAGGTGTAGATTGACGATCTCACCAGACTTCCACAGACCAGCCCACCGGCCTCCTCATCGCGAATTGTGGAGCGGGCTCTCCAGCGACGCCCCAGACGCCGAGGTCGGCGTCCTGGGCGTGCCATTCGAAAACGCCACCAGCTTCCGCAAGGGAGCATCCTTCGCCCCGGCCAAGATCCGCGAGATCACGCCCCACATCGCAAGCGCCACTGAGGAGGGAGTATCCCTGGTTGGACTGCGCGTCCGCGACTACGGCGACGTGAGTATCGACCTCAACTGGGATCGGTACTTCGCGACCGTTGAGACCCAGGCACTGCAGGTGCTCCGCCATCCTATGGCCATTTTCCTGGGCGGCGATCACTCGGTCACCATTCCTCTGACCGCAGCCTTCAGCCAGGCAGTGACCGGCCGTTTCGGCGTCCTCCACATCGATGCCCACGTCGACCTGGCCGACGAGTTCGAGGGCCATCGCTGGTCCCACGCTTGCACCGAGCGCCGCGTGCTGGAATTACCCAACATCGAATCCCACCACCTGGTCTTCGTCGGCATCCGCTCCTGGATGGCCGACGAACTGGTGTTTCTGGCCGACCACCCAGAGATCGGCATGCACACCGCCCGCGACGTCTACCGTCACGGCGTCGAGGCCGTAGCCGACGCCGTGACCGCTCAACTAGGCGACGTAGACGCCGTCTACATCACGCTGGACATCGACGGCCTGGACCCGGCTTACGCGCCGGGCACTGGCACGCCGGAAGCGGGAGGACTCTCCACCCGCGGACTATTGGAGATCCTGCGCGCGGTCTTCGCCCGGCTGCCCGTCCGCGCGCTGGACATCGTCGAGGTAGCCCCACCGCTGGACCACGCCGACGTCACGTCTTTCGCCGCAGCCAAGGTCATCTACGAGACGTTTGGATGGGTGAAAGCCAGAATTGACCACAAGGAGTAACCATGTCACTGGATAACTCAGCCGTTTCCTCGCTGCGCGCCGAATTCCCGGCGCTGCAACAAACCGCGGGCGGTCGCCCGCTCATCTTCTTCGACGGTCCCGGCGGCACGCAGGTGCACGGCTCCGTCATCGAGGCCATAGAGCGTTACCTCACCGAGGCCAACAGCAACGCCCACGGCGCGTTCCTTTACAGTCGCCGCACCGACGAGACGACAGACGCGGCCCGCCAGGCGCTGGCCGACTTTCTCAACGCGCCCCGCCCCGAGGAGATCGTCTTTGGCGCCAATATGACCACCCTCACATTCACGATCAGCCGCGCCATCGGGCGGACGCTTTCGCCCGGCGACGAAATCATCGTCACCCGGCTGGACCACGACGCAGACATCGCCCCCTGGCTGGCGCTGCAAGAACAGGGCGCCGTCATCCGCCACGTCGACTTCGACCCCACCGACTGCACGCTCGACATGGACGACATGGCGGCCGCCATCAATCCACGCACCAAGCTGGTGGCCGTCGGCTACGCGTCCAACGCGGTGGGATCGATCAACGACGTCCATCGCATCGGCGAGTTGGCCCACGCCGTCGGCGCGTGGATCTACGTGGATGCCGTCCACTACGCGCCGCACGGCTCCATCGACGTGCAGGCCATCGACTGCGACTTTCTGGTCTGCTCGACCTACAAGTTCTTCGGCCCCCACCTGGGCGCGCTGTACGGGCGGTACGAGCTGCTGGAGGCACTGCCGGCCTACAAGGTGCGCCCCGCCCCCACAGACCCACCGGGCAAGTTCGAGACCGGCACCGGCAACTTCGAGGCGCAGGCCGGCGCGACGGCCGCGGTGGATTACCTGGCCTCGGTCGGCCGGCGGTTCGGGGGCGAGTTCGCCGATCAATTTCCCGGCTTCGAGGGACGGCGCCGGGATCTGAAGGCCGCGATGACCGCCATCCACGCCTACGAGCGGGAACTGTGTGAGCGATTCCTGGCCGGGCTGGGACAGATCCCCGGCCTGCAGATCTACGGCATCACCGATCCGGCCCACTTTGACCGGCGCGTGCCCACCGTCTCCTTCACACTGGAGGGCCTCACACCCAACCAGATTGCCCGACGGCTGGACGAGGCCAACATCTTCGTGTGGGACGGCAACTTCTACGCGCTGGCGGTCACCGAGCGACTGGGCCTGGAGGAGCACGGCGGCCTGGTGCGCGTCGGCCTGGCTCACTACAGCACCGCCGAGGAAGTGGACACACTGCTCAACGTGCTGGCGGACATGCCACGGTGACAAAACCAATCACGCAACACACAGCACGTGAAACGTGAAACGTAAAACGTGTTGCGTGTTGCGTGAAGCTTGACGAACAGGAGAGGTATGAAAGTTAAACTTGATGAACTGAAACACCGGCTTTCCGAAATCGACGATCTGGAGTCGGCCGCCGGGGTGCTGATGTGGGATCAGAACACCTATATGCCGCCCGGGGGAGCGCCAGCCCGCGCGCGCCAGATCGCCACGCTGCAGCGCCTGGCCCACGAGAAGCTCACCAGCCCTGATCTCGGCCAGTTGCTGGATGAGCTACAGCCCTACGAAGAGAGCCTGCCCTACGACTCGGACGAGGCCAGCTTGATCCGCGTCACGCGGCGCGATTACGAACGGGCGATCAAAGTCCCCCCATCGTTCGTCGCCCGGCTCTCCGACCACACGTCCGCGTCCTACCAGGCGTGGACGGAGGCCCGCCCGGCGAACGATTTTGCCAAGGTACAGCCCTATCTAGAGAAGACGCTGGACCTGAGCCGGCAACTCGCCGATTTCTTCCCCGGGTATGAGCACGTCGCCGATCCGCTGATCGACTACTCAGACTATGGCATGACGGTTTCGACCTTGCACCCTATCTTCGCGGAATTGCGGGACCAGCTCGGACCCATCGTGCAGGCGATCACCGCCCAACCCCCTGCTGACGACGCGTGCCTCCAACAGACCTTCCCCGAAGCGCAGCAGTTGGCTTTCGGAGGCGAGATTGTCGAGCGCTTTGGGTACGACCTGAAACGCGGGCGGCAGGACAAGACCCCGCACCCGTTCACGACCGAGTTCTCGATCGGCGACGTGCGCATCACCACCCGCGTCAATGAACAGAACCTGGGTGAGGCCCTGTTCAGCACGATGCACGAGGCCGGCCACGCGATGTACGAGCAGGGCATCCGCATGGACTTCGAAGGGACACCGCTGGCCAGCGGCACGTCCTCCGGCGTCCACGAGAGCCAATCACGCCTGTGGGAGAACATCGTCGGACGTAGCCGGCCCTTCTGGCACTTCTTCTACCCCCGGTTGCAGGCACTCTTCCCCGAACAACTGGGGTCCGTGTCGTTGGATACCTTCTACCGCGCGGTCAACCGGGTCGAGCGCTCGCTGATCCGCACGGACGCCGACGAAGTGACCTACATCCTGCACGTCATGCTGCGCTTCGACCTGGAACTGGCCTTGCTCGAAGGCAAGCTGGCCGTGCGCGACCTGCCGGAGGC
>Ga0180438_10003005_pt1 | contig 26269 bp, 18 predicted proteins | sample SS_ome_12_FD_132455 | JGI IMG/M metagenome (GOLD analysis project Ga0180438, IMG submission 132455) | Hypersaline lake sediment archaeal communities from the Salton Sea, California, USA - SS_3_D_2 metaG | ecosystem: Environmental > Aquatic > Non-marine Saline and Alkaline > Hypersaline >... | reverse complement strand
CGAAATAATTGTGGCTGATTGTCTGGTTTTTCGGGTGTCATTTTGCAATCCTTTTTTGCAACGTTTTTAATGTTTCTTCCATGAAAACTTGCAAAATTATACCACAAAAACCACGCCTCGCAAGACATAAGTGCCTATAAAACAGAGTGATTACGCAAATCTATAATCTTTTTCAGGGACGACTATTATACCATTTCACCGGGGGGGGGAATGGCCACTTCAGGTTTTTTTCCGGCCATTTTGGCCAAGCCCATGCAAAGATGCCGCTCCGGTCAATATTTGAAAGATTATAGCAGTCTGCTGCGAATCGGTAATACCGTCATCGCCGAGACCGTCGAACTCAAACCCTCTGTCGAGAGGTCCTTTGATCGGACCGGCATCATCCATATTGTCGAGCGTTCCGTCCAGGCCACCGACGGAATCGCCCGCGGCGGCGCCGGTTTCATCCGGACCACAGCAAACCACCAACTCTGTCGAGGCACCAGCCGGTTTACTGAAAACAGAGCGAGGGGGGATCGAGTGTACACTCAAGCCACTGCGTGAGCAGGACAACCACATCGTCAAAATCAATAGCGCCGTCTCGGCTGAGGTCGTAATTCGGCTCTTCAAGCTGACCGCCGTCAATGATGGTCATTGTATGCTCGGTAATCCGGCCTAACAAAACACCGGGGCTCTGATACAGCAGCCGCAGCACAATCGTCTCGTCCGGTTCTATGACATTGTCGTTTACAATCTCAACGGTGATATCGGTCTTGACTTGCCCAGGCGCGAAGGCGAGCGTGCCATCGTCCAGAATAAAGTCAAGCCCCCGCTGCGCCGTGCCGCCGATCACCCTGTAATCCACAGTCACCATACTATCCGACGGCACCGACAACGTCACAAGCGCTTTCGCCGGTCGATGGATTATCCGAACGCGTTCCGAAACACTACTCGCGGCACTTGCGAAGCTCACGCCCGGTCTTATATACGCCTGCAAATCACCGACTGTCACGGTCGGCGCCGCAGGGCTTGTCGCCGCCGAAGCCCCTGAAGCCTGCGAGCCCGATTCAAGGATAAAACCGTTGAAAAACACCTGAGAGGCCATACCAGCACCGCCCGCCGCCCGATAAGTGATGACAACATCTTCGCCCGTCGTCCGCAAAAGAATCTCTGCAGGGTTTTCCATTATAGCGTGATTCTGTACTATGCTGTCGGGGACCGTGACATCGGCTGCACCGCTTACTGTGACGTTCGCAATACTCGTAACCGTCTCACTCAGACGGTTGTGGAAACTCTTCAGAACGTAGTCTCCGCCCGGCAAATTGCTCAACGTCAGAACGATGTCTGCGTCCGGGCCGCTGGTAAAACAAAAATCGCCCTCCACCTCAGCCAGGGGACCATTGCCAAGCTCCTGGTAAAACTGGATTGGACCGCCGCTGCCGGCTGCAAGCTCGACATCTATACCCGTTCCTGCGACATTGCTGTTAAGGGCTGGACCGATTTTCGCCCAGCCAGCCTGAACGTGGCCGTTTCCCGCGTCACATTGTAAAACAGTCTCCGCGCCGTACATCGGGCCAGGAACAACCAAGGCAATCCATAATCCAAGGATGGTCATAAAGCTGAATTTGCTGCGCATAATACATCCTCCTATAAGGATCAATCACGACCCCAAAAACATCCGGTTTCGTCTGCACGGCTCATCAAAGAATTTTCTTCAGCAGCATCGCAAGGTCCAAAAAGTTTACCACACCATCCTGGTTGAGGTCCGCACTCGGTGCTACACCTTCGACCTGCTCGCTCCACGAATCGGTTATCGAGAAGCTGCCCGATTCGCTTCCCGACCAGGTCGTGAAATTCACGGTTGCGCCGTCTATCTGCACATCAATAAAGCGGTAAAGTCCGTCCCAGTGGCTGGTGCGTCCTGCTGAGCCGACGTCAATTTCCCAGGTAATATCATTTCCACCGTATTTGCCCCGTTCGTACTGGTGCGTGTGAGCACAGAAACCAGCCACAACCTTCTTTTCTTTCAGAAGATTCCAGAACTGCGTGTTTGGGCCGTTGTCCTTGCCGCCTCGCCCGTACGGGAACTGTGGCTCATGGTAGCAGACGAATACTATCGGCTTGGTGTTGTTGTCCAGGTCCTCTATCAGCCAGTTCAACCAATTGCCGTAGTACAGGTCGATCTGGGAAATGTGCACATCGCCAAATTCCCACGAATAGGTGGTTTTTTCCGCCCCAGGCGGGCCCGGTTTGACTACGTAATCCAGCCTGCTGAAGTGGTCGCGTATCCAGTTCATATCCGGCGTGCCCTCCTCGTGGTTGCCCACTGTCGGATACCAGAGCACATCGTTTCCGAACTGGTTTCGCAGCGCATTATAGAAATCCGCCGTCTTAGTGCCGTCATCATAGTAATCACCGGCTGAGATGTGGAAGGGACCCACGCCGCCGACCTTGTTCTGCATTTCCCGGCACACATTCCTGAACGCCGAAAGTCCCTCGCGCGGGTCGCCTGTTACGGTAAAGCGAAACGGCTGGGAACCAGCCGCAACGGCCCGGCGGCTTTCTAAGGCAAGGGTCGCAAGCGAAACCGCTGCCGACCTCTTTAAAAAATCTCTACGGGACAGCCTGATTTTTTCGAAAATTTCATTCTCCATAACATACTCCTCTCACTGCTTTTGCCCCAACTTTGCCACAATTTTGGTCTGGACTTTCGTGCTGCAGCTTCCCTCTGCAGAACATAAGTCCCTCATAAAGAAGCACTTACAAAACAAGCGCCATCTGGACATTCGTTTGCACAAAACGCAAAACTGCCCGATGCAATATTATTATAGCCGTGGATGTCCTATAATGCAAACTTTTTTTCTGCCTTTTTCTATCTCTTCAAGGACATCCAAGTGCCGCTGGAATCGAGACCAAGAGAAGAATCGGTTGGCTTTGTAAGGCAGTTTATCAAATCTTTCTGACTGCGATGGTGTAAATGGGCCTCTGTTCTTTGAGATACTTCCTTTCGAAGTTTGTGCCTACGCGCTCGCCCCGGGCTGTACCGGCGGCGGCTATGAAGCCGACTTGCTCAAAGACGCCGGAGTGATGGTCCAAAACGGCCTGGATGCGTTGGAAATAGTCGGCGTGGTCGGTAGCTATCCGGATAGTGCCTCCGGTTTTGAGGCAGCGCAACAGATGTTTGGTGTTTTCCGGAGAGAACAGGCGTCTTTTGTGGTGGCGTTTCTTGGGCCAAGGGTCGGGGAAGTACACGTGGAAACAGCCGACGGACTCATCAATGAAGCGGTCGGAAATGAATTGCGCCGCTTCGGTGCGGATTATTCGAACGTTCTTGAGGCCCCATCGTCCCACTCGGTCGACAGCATGTCTGTAATATTTGCTTGCCCACTCGATTCCAAGGAAATTGCAGTCCGGCTGGGCTTGGGCCTGGCTGAGCAGGAATGTGGCCTTGCCGCATCCGATCTCGATGTGGACAGCACCGCGACGTCCGAAAACTCGCGAAAAATCGACTTTCCCGTCTATCTCTTCGATTCTAAGCGAAATCGCCGGATAGTCCTTGTATTTTCTCGCCATGTGCGTATCTTGCCCTAAAACGAGCTTTTTGCGGCGTTTTTGCGGTTCGGGTGTCTGTTGATTGTAATAGAGCGTTATCTCGGGGAGAATTCAACTCAAAATTGCCCGGCGGGGTTACTAAAGTCGCACATTGGACGAATCGATAGAATTGAGGTGCATGCACCTGCAGTGGAAACGATATTATCGGAGGAACGGCTGCTGTATCAGATATTTTAAGCCTCTAAATCAGGATTATCCTGATAGCAGGCGCGCAGAGCCGACTACATACTATAATTAGAGGGACTACCCAGACTACGGGCGGGCCACAAGGATGCAGAAGGAGGCTGTGTGAAACATGATTCGGCAATTGCTGAAAAGAAATCGCAGGCAAATTCTGATAGATGTCAATACTCAAAGGGATTTTCTGCTCGCCGACGGCAGCGCATGCATCCGAAATCATCGCAGGGTGCTGGCGAATATTCGCCGGATGATGGCGTGGGCCAGGCGTAACAACATTTCTATCATATCCACCTGTGAGGTATATCCGAACGGTAACGGCGCCAGTGCGATGGGCTACTGCCTTGACGGCACAGAGGGACAGAAAAAGATACCTTATACGCTGGTGAGCAACCGTGCGAATTTCCCGGCTGATGGTAATACCGACCTTCCGGTAGATCTGCTTGCCCGGTATCGTCAGATAGTACTCCACAAGCGGTGCATGGATCCTTTCGACGAGCCCCGTATAGAGAGGCTTCTCAGCGAGGTGCGCGCCGACGAGTTCATTTTGATAGGAGCAGATCTTGAAGGTTCAATCGAGGCGATGGCACTTGGTCTTTTGCAGCGCGGCAGACACGTCAAGGTCGTCATAGACGCGGTCGGCTCATACAATACGAGACGGGCAAGACTGGCCCTGCGGAAGATCGAAGCCAAGGGCGCAAGGTCGGTTGAGACCAAAAAGCTTGCGGGAAATTCACATCTCAGACAAGTGCGGATATGCGGCTGCAGAAGTTGTCGGACGGCTAGAACCAAGATGACAGACAAGAGCAACGGCGAGAATTGGAATTGACGCTCGCCCAACGTGGGCTACGGCGCAAAAAGGACCTCCGGCACAGGTAATTCGCAATAACCCATCCCCTGGCAGTTTCCTGATTTCACAATCATTGACATACCCTTTCTGCAATAATAGACTGAACACTTGTCGTTTTGCCAAGTTCTGAGGCCATCGAAACGGATGCCGCCGCGGGGCGCCTTGCGGAAGGCATTCGGAGAGTAAATGTATGATTGCGGTTGGAGAAAAGGGCCTGTCGGCGGGCGGCGTTGCTTTCGGCCGAAGGGTGAGCTGAAGCTCGAATGATCCTGACGAATGATTTTTGAGGTGCAGTCTATGGGAAAGCAGACAAGAAGAGATTTCTTGAGAACGGTTGGTTCGGCTGCCGCTTCCGCGGGATTGCTTTCCACGCTTGGAGGCTGCGCGAATACCGAACGCAGAGCAGTCGCCGGCAAGCGATGCCCCAACGTTGTTCTGGTCATTACCGACGACCAGGGTTACGGGGACCTGGCATGTCACGGCAATCCGATTATCAGCACTCCGAATCTGGACAAGCTGCATGAGCAGAGTGTTCGTTTGACGGATTTTCACGTCAGCCCAACGTGTTCGCCTACACGCGCAGCGCTTATGACGGGGCGCTACTGCAACCGAACCGGCGTATGGCATACTATCATGGGCCGCTCACTTCTGCGCGCCGATGAGGTGACAATGGCCGACGTTTTTTCAGCCGCCGGCTATCGAACCGCGATCTTCGGAAAGTGGCACCTTGGCGACAACTATCCGTTCAGACCACAGGACCGCGGGTTCGACGAAGCGCTTGTTCACGGCGACGGCGTAATAGGGGCGACGTCCGATTACTGGGGGAACGACTACTTCGACGACACCTATTTTCGCAACGGAAAGCCGGAAAAATTCAGCGGCTACTGCACCGACGTCTGGTTTGCCGAAGCTATGAAGTTCGTCGAGACAAACAGGAACAAACCATTTTTCCTGTATCTGTCGACAAATACGCCACACGGGCCATTGCACGTCTCAGACAAATACAGCCAGCCGTACAGGAAGATGGGTCTCGACGACAATGTCGCCAGATTCTACGGTATGATTACGAACATAGATGAAAATACCGGCCGGCTTATGAGAAGGCTCAAGCAGCTTGGTGTCGAGGAGAACACAATCCTCATCTTTATGACCGACAATGGAACTGCCACGGCGCACCGCGTTTACAATGCAGGGATGCGTAACAACAAAGGAAGCGAGTACGATGGTGGTCATCGTGTTCCGTGCTTTCTTCGCTGGCCCGGGGGCGGCTTGAAACCGGGCATGGACGTCACGCGCCTTACCGCCCACATCGATCTGCTGCCTACGCTGATCGAACTGTGCGGGCTGAAGAAACCGCCGAATGTGAAATTCGACGGTCGAAGCATCGCGCCGCTGCTCGGCGATGCCGCGGCGCAATGGCCTGAGCGAACGTTGATTACCGATTCGCAGCGTGTTGAGCATCCTCAAAAATGGCGCAAGAGCGCAGTGATGACCGATCAATGGCGGCTAATCAACGGCAAGGAACTCTATGACATTAAAGCGGATCCGGGCCAGAAAAGCGATGTTGCCAACACATACCCGGACATTGTGGCCCGGCTCAAAAGCGACTACGAACGGTGGTGGGCAGACACCTCCGAAAGGTTCGACGAGTACTGCGGGATTATCATCGGTTCGGACAAGGAGAACCCATCGGTTTTGACCTCGCATGACTGGCACGGCGAGCACGTTCCGTGGAACCAGGTGCACGTCCGTAGAGGCAGACGGCAAAACGGATTCTGGGCTGTAGATGTTGCCAAAGCAGGCCGATACGAAATCAGCCTTCGCCGCTGGCCAAGGGAAATCGACACTCCTATCACCGGCTCCATAGAGGGCGGCAAAGCCATCAACATCACAAAAGCAAGGCTCAAAATCGGCGACTTCGACCACACCCAACCGGTCACAAACCAGGCAAAAGCCGTAACCTTTACGGTAAGGCTTCAACCCGGCAAGACGCGGCTGCAGGGCTGGTTCATTGACCAGCAAGGTAGTGCATTCGGGTCCTACTACGTTTACATAAGGCGATTGACTTGAATCAATCCGCACCCCCATTTCAAGCACAGTCGAGAAATCTATTAGCATCACCATCCCAGCCCCACCGGGATTGCGCTTTTCCACTCACTTTCGACTGTTTTCACCTGTTTGCGGAACACGGACTTCGCACCGATGACAATTTGCAGGGTGGGGCCTTAATCCAACAGTCTCCTTCTGGCACGCTGACAATTATTTATGTCTAACTCTTGTTGCTCTCCTTCCAGGTAAATTTCTTGTTGATATTACCATAATGGCAGCATAAAATTATTGGAAGTGCCATTGTATATAATATATTATTGTGTTCTGCTCCAAAAAATATGATTGGCGAGATCATTCCAGAGATATACGATATTGAGGGAAAGCCCACAGGCACTCCTGTAACGAGGAAACGCAAAAAGCTTTTTCACGGAACCTTCCCAATGGGACGGTATGTTTCCCAACCCCTATCCCAGCAGTGTAAGGATTTCAAGGAACTGCGAAGTTTTCTTTCGGGTTGTAAGTATGTTTCGGACAAAGAGCAGTTCAACAGGCGCGACTACTGGATGCCACCTGAGGAGTTCGAGAAGTGCAAAAAGGGTGACTGTGATGATTTTGCCCTCTGGACTTGGCGTCAACTTCTTGGCATGGGCTATCAAGCCCGGTATGTTGTTGGGCGGGTGGGAAAATATGATGAAGGGCATGCATGGGTCACTATGGAAAAGGATGGTAAACATTTCTTGGTGGAACCTCTTGCATCGATGCTGGGAGAAAATCTGCCACGTCTGAGCGTTGTAAGATATGAGCCAAAAGGATCTGTTGAGTGGGACGGTGAACACCTGCATTATTTCATACATGAAACCCGTGACTTCACGCTGCCGATCCTTGAAATTGCCATCCTGGTTGGCGAATGGCTACTGTTCTGGCTCCGTTTTTGGTTATTTATCTCTTACCGTGTATGCCTGCTTCCTTATTATTTAATACGAAAGCAGAGTAAAAAGAGTTAAGCACTCGGTTGAAATAAAGGGGTGTACGAAATACGCCTGTAAGGTATTCTTTCTGCGCAATCGAAGGGTCGCGGGTATACGATGTTCCTTGGCCATCCCGCTGACCAGATTTTATTCTTTGACAATAGCGGTTCAAGATAGTACATTGCCGTCTTGATGTTTCTTGGTGATCCCTGAGGAGGCTAAGATGCGTATGTCATTCGGAGAGACAGGCAAGTACATGCCAAAAGAAGCCGGTTTCTTCCGCAGCAACCGGGGCCGAACGGCGGCACAGTGGAAAACGCTGTCCGGCACGGTCTGGCTCTGGCTTATTCTTCTGGCAGCAGCGGCGCAGGCCGAATGGTCGTGTGTCGGCGATTATATCGGGCGTTACGAGCGAAAGGGCAATGAAGTTACCTTCCCGTGCACCAATGCCGTCGTCAAAGTCGAAGTCTGCACGCAGGACATACTTCGAATTCGCATGAGCCCCTCTGCGCAATTCAAACCCAATGAGCCGTGGGTGGTGATTAAGTATGATTGGCCGAGCTCACAGTTTGCGATAACCGACCGTGGCCCTTACATTGATATCGCCACCGAATGCCTAACCGCCCGGATGAGCAAGTCACCCTTTCGTATCGATGTTTATGACCGGCGAAAAACGCCCCTGTGCCTTGAGCCTGCCGAGGGTGGGATGGGCTTCGACGACGAAAAGGTGATCTGTCGGAAAAAGCTTACTGATAAAAGCCATTTTTTCGGTCTCGGCCAGCGATACGAGAAAAGCGACCTTCGCGGTGAAAAACGTGAACTCTGGGTCACAGAAGAGGTCACATTCATACCTTTTTTCATGGCTACCGACGGCTACGGGATATTTTTTCACAATACCTTCAAGAGCACCTTTGACTTCACGCAGGACCCGTATTACTTTTCGGCGCCGGGCGGTGGGGAGCTCGATTACTATTTCATTTGTGGTCCCGGCTTCAAGCACATCCTGGACCGATACACGCAGATAACCGGCAAATCGCCGCTTCCACCGAAGTGGGCGTTCGGATTGTACTACAGCGCATGGGCCAAGGTGCAGAAAGGCCAACAGGGTATCCTGGATACGGTCAAGGCGGCCAGAGAGACCCAGGACTGGCCTCTGGACTGCGTGAGGGTGCATGCTAAAAACCGCGGTCAGGGCATCTGGGCGAGTCCAAGGCTGAACTGGCCTGATGACGGCTGGGGTAGTTTCCCGGCGGTCGACAAGATGGTTGCCGAGTTGCACGAGATGAATTGTCACGCGATTTTCTGGGAGAACCCCGGCATACCCGCCGACTGCAACGACAAATACGCCGAAGGTCTCCGCAAGGGCTACTTCATTATGGAAAACGGGAAGGTCTGGAATGGCCCATTCAGCTACGGAATGACCGATGGTGCTCTCGTGGACTTCTGCAACCCGGAAGCCAGAAAGTGGTGGGCTGGCCTGCACAACTTCATGATCGATTTCGGCTCCGACGGCGCGGCCGGCGATCACGGCGAAGAGGTTGTGGGCAAGATGTATTCGCCGTACAGTGGGATGACCGGCCAGGAGCTTCACAATCTTTACTCGATGCTGTACGACATGGCGAGTTGGGAGGCTTATAAAGGGCGGGCGCCGAATAGACGCTGTATCGCATTTGGGCGCTCGCACTGGGCCGGATGCCAGCGGTATCCGATGCAGGGCACACAGGATTCCCACTCGCTGAAAAGGCACATTCACGGCGAGATGATGGGTATGATAAACTTCGGCCTTTCGGGCGTGCCTTTCAGGACTTTCACTGACAACGTTACCTGCAAAGGAGGTGAGGGAGCAGCCGTAAGGTTTTCGCAGTTCCTGGGCTTAGGCGTCGGGGGCGAGCGAACACTGGTGTGCTGGACGGGCAACAAGACGGCAGATGACAGTTATCGATTCTATGCAAGACTCCGCTATCGTCTTATGCCATACATCTACACTTATGCTCGAATGGCCACTCAAACAGGGCTGCCGTTGATGAGGGCGCTTGTGCTGGAGTACCAGGACGACCCGGGGACGTACTCGGCGTACGGTGAGTATCTATTGGGAGAAGAACTGCTGATAGCGCCGCTGTGGGAGGATTCGGTCCTCTCAAGGGAAATCTACCTTCCGAAGGGCAAGTGGATAGACTTCCAGGATGGAACAGTATATTCGGGAGGCCGGACGATAACTTACAACGCGCCGATAGAGAAGGTGCCGATTTTTGTCAAGGCCGGCGCTATAATTCCTATGGCGCCGGACGGCCAGCGATACGTGGACGAGAAAAAGAGCCCCCTGACGATACGAATTCACCCCGAAGGGATTTCTTCTTTTCAGCTTTATGAAGACGACGGGATAAGCTATGATTATGAAAAGGGTCTCTATGCGATAACAACCTTTGCTTGCGTTGAAAATGAAAGCGGCGTGGTAGTAAAGAAAAGCGCCCCGGAAGGCAGCTTCAAAATACCGGAAAGAGACCATGTATTCAGGGTGCACAAGGCGATGGTGGTGGAATCTGTTATGACCGACGGCCACCCGTTGAGCCGCTTTCAGACAAAAAAGGCGTTTGAGGCCGCTGGTGACGGCTGGTTCCAGGATGAATTAGAAGGAATAATCTGGGCAAAGGTCAAGGGCGGCGCAAACCAAGCGATTTCCGTCAGCATTAAGAAAGCCTGTACCGGACAAACCGCAAAGAACTCTTAGATGATAAGCCTTTGCCGGAAAAAGGGAAGCCTTCTCGGCAGGTCGATACGTAATAAATGCAGGAGTTTCATGGAAGGAGATTTTTTGTAATGGTAGAAAAACGCGTTTATTTTTTCGGTAACGGTAAAGCAGAAGGCAACACAACAATGAAGGAGCTTCTCGGCGGCAAGGGCGCCAATCTGGCTGAGATGACAAATCTCGGCGTTCCGGTCCCGCCAGGATTCACTATCGCAACGAAGGTCTGCGATGAATACTACAGAAACAACGCAAAATGGCCCAAAGGTCTGGTTGAAGAAATTGACAAGAACATTGCCAAGCTGGAAAAAGCAATGGGCGCCAAACTGGGGGACCCCGCTCATCCGCTGCTTGTCAGCGTTCGAAGTGGTGCGGCCGTGTCGATGCCGGGCATGATGGATACGGTGTTGAATCTCGGGCTCAACGACAAGGTGATTGAGGGCATTATAACAAGGACGGGCAACGCAAGGTTTGCTTATGACATATATCGCAGGTTCATCGACATGTTCGGTGACGTAGTGATGGGCTGTCACCACGAGCACTTCGAGGCGGTAATTCATGCAGCCAAGAAAAGAGCCAATGTCGAGCTCGACAATGAACTGAGCGTCGAGCAGTTGAAAGAGGTTGTCGAGCAGTACAAGAGAATATACAAGAAAAACGTCGGACGGATGTTTCCGCAGGACGGCAGAGAGCAGTTGACCAACTCAATCAATGCCGTTATTCGTTCGTGGATGACCGAGCGGGCGGTGAAGTATCGTCAGTTGAACAAGATTGCGGGCCTTCTGGGTACGGCGGTCAATGTCCAGGCGATGGTTTTCGGGAACATGGGCGAGGACTGCGCCACCGGTGTCTGCTTTACGCGGAATCCGAGCACGGGCAAGAAGGAATTCTACGGTGAGTTTCTGGTCAACGCGCAGGGCGAAGACGTCGTGGCCGGAATCAGGACGCCGCTGCCGTTGGAGAAGCTGGCCGACGTGATGCCAAAGGCCTACAAGGAACTCTCCTCGCTGATGACCAGACTTGAAAAACACTACAAGGATATGCAGGACATGGAGTTTACAATTCAGGAAAGGAAGCTCTATATCCTTCAGACGCGTACCGGCAAGCGAACGGCCGAGGCGGCTGTCAAGATGGCGGTTGATATGGTGAACGAAAGGCTAATCGCTAAGAAAGAGGCCGTCAAGCGGGTGACACCGGAGCAGTTGGACCATCTGCTACATCCGCATTTCGACCCGAAAGCCAAACGTGACGTAATCGCCAGAGGCCTTCCGGCGTCGCCGGGGGCCGCCGTCGGTCAGGTTGTCTTTACGGCCGAGGTGGCCGAGGCGTGGAAGAAAAAGGGCAAGAAGGTCGTCCTGGTTCGGATAGAGACCAGTCCCGAAGATATCGGAGGCATGGACGCAGCCGAAGGTATCTTAACGGCCCGTGGCGGAATGACCAGCCACGCGGCGGTCGTTGCGCGCGGGATGGGCAAGTGTTGCGTTTCGGGAGTCGGCGCCCTTAATATTCACTATAAAGCAGGGAAAATGGATGTAGGCAAGCAGTCCATCAGAGAAGGCGACTGGCTGAGCCTCGACGGGACTACCGGCGAGGTTATGAAGGGAAGATTAGGCACGGTCGAGCCGACCCTGAGCGGTGACTTCGGGCGGTTCATGAGGATCTGCGACAGTGTGCGCAAGCTCGGTGTTCGCACAAATGCCGACACACCCGAAGACGCCAAGCGCGCCCGCGACTTCGGCGCCGAAGGAATCGGGCTTTGCCGCACCGAGCACATGTTCTTCGAGGGAGAACGTATCTGGTCCGTGCGCCAGATGATTCTCGCCTCGGAAGATTACGGCAAGATGCTGCGCGAGCTTGATGCGGCGGAAACTCAAGAGCAGAAGAAGGAAATCGAAAAAAGTTATGCCGCCGCCAAGGGTCAGTTCGAAGCGGCGCTGAAGAAGCTGCTGCCGTATCAGCGAAGCGACTTCGAGGGCATATTTACGGCGATGGCGGGCCTGCCGGTGACGATTCGGCTGCTCGACCCGCCGCTGCACGAGTTCTTGCCGCAGGACAGGCGGACCCAGAGCGAGACGGCCAAGTGGCTCGGGGTAAAGCCTGCCGAGGTTAAGGCGATTGTTGAAAAGCTCCATGAGTTCAACCCGATGCTGGGCCATCGCGGCTGTCGCCTGGCGGTAACTTACCCGCCGATTTACCGGATGCAGGCAAGGGCAATTATCGAGGCCGCCTTGAACGTGCAGAAAAAGGGCAAGGTCGTGCTTCCCGAGATTATGATTCCGCTGGTTGGGGCGGTCGAGGAGTTGAAGCTGGTCAAGAAAGGGATTATAGATGAGATTGAGAGGGTCTTCAAGCAGCGAAAGGCGAAAATCAAGTACATGATAGGGACGATGATCGAGGTTCCGCGGGCGGCTTTGACGGCCGACCGAATCGCAGCTGAGGCGGAGTTTTTCAGCTTCGGAACGAACGACCTTACGCAGATGACGATGGGCTTTTCGCGTGATGATGCGGGCAGGTTCCTCGGCGAGTACGTTCGCAAGGGCCTTTACGCAGCCGACCCGTTCCAGAAGCTCGACCAGACGGGTGTCGGCAAGCTGGTCAAAATGGGCACGAAATTGGGCCGAAGTGCAAGGAAAAATCTGAAGGTCGGAATCTGCGGCGAGCACGGCGGCGAGCCGGACAGCATCGATTTCTGCCATCGAATCAACATGAATTACGTTTCATGCTCGCCCTTCAGGGTCCCGATAGCAAGACTGGCCGCTGCACAGGCAGCCGTCAGGTAATTTATTCTTTGTTATTGACTATTTGTTATTGTTGGTCAGAATACCTGCTTCGATTCCGGATACTTTGGCCGTCACCGGTTAGCGTGTTCGGATTTGGTGGTGAAAGTAGCTCAGTCGGTCAGAGCACTGGATTGTGGTTCCAGGGGTCGGGGGTTCGAATCCCCTCTTTCACCCTTTTAACTGTCGCGAGGGCAAAGGCTTAGAGCCTATCCAAATAACTGGAACGTTACGAGGCCGGGGGAAAAGTTCAAAGTCTGCCCACGAAAGTAGTGGAGGCATTGAACCGCGAGAACAAGCGTTTGTTGCGTCCAAGGTTTCAAACCGTGCATGTTTATCAAAGGCAGTTTAGTAGTATAATTTAATGCCGTGCGGATTTGATACGCTACGGGGAGCCACTGGGATTTTTCCGAGCAGATCTTTTCCACTCGGAAAGTTTATTGAGTTTGCGCACATAAGCAATTTGTTCACGCGTAACCCCTGCTTCGATTAATTCTTCATCTAACAGACCGTAATCCATCCCATAAAGTATAGTGTCCATAGCTTCATAGTTTATGCCTATCGCGCACTCATCGGTTACTCCCCTGAGCATATCGGGCGATGCAGTTTGCTCTATAATTTCATCGGGAATATGCAGGAACTTCGCAAGCTGGTAGATTTGTGTCTTATAGAAGCAGCTAAGGGGCGAATGAACCATATCATCAATTCCATCTTTCACGAACCATCCAACCATTATTTCGGAACGATTAGCGGCTCCGAGTACAATGTTGCTCTGTTCAATCGCTATTTTCTCAAGGTATTTCCGACGATATATGTGCCTGGCGCAGAAAGCACGTTCGACCGGATTCACCAATTCTTTATAAACGAATTTGCTGGTCCGGTTGTTGCCAAAATCGCCGTTTCTGAGAGTATAAACGAAAGGATTTTCTGCCCCAAAAAGCCCTTTGGACAACCTACGAGTTATGATTTCCGAGCCCAAAATCATTCTCATAATAAGGGGGGTGTAAATCCTTTGCTCATCCATCTCAGTATCAATACTGTGTAACACGAGGCTGATTTTTAGTTGGTCGGCTAATAGTTGCGCATTGCGACATGACGGCAATCGATTGGTTCTATCGTAGAGATAAAATGCCTGCACTCTTCTTGAGCCGAGCGCCTCTTTAGCCACAGTCGCCAGGACGGCGGAGTCTACGCCCCCGCTAAGCCCTATCGTGACTCCGTCGGCAAGCTGCGAGTTCACTGTGGCGGCTATAGAGCACCTTATGCTTTTAGCCGCCTTCTTACAATCAATGGCCAACAACGAAAGACTTGAAACATTATTCATGCCTTATCCTTTCGTTAAGATCGTGTCGTAACAAGCGCGACATAGTTCTTTAAGACAAATACCCCTTTCTTACAGTTGTTAATTACTTTACTTTCCCTACGATAATAGACTGCAATGTTGAGATTATCCTTTTGTGACCATCCGCCGGAGGATGGCGCCGTAATCTGTTAACGATGTGTATACAGCGTTTTCCGGCATCGGCAGCTTCTCGGGAAAAGGTCTTGAGTAAACCTCAACCATACTATGATGCAGAATGTGTTCCCGAGAAACGCCATGAGTCATGAAAAGGAACAATTTTCCCCCAAATGTGCCATGTTTTAGGTTTCTGGTCTGAATCATTCTCTGATAAAAGTCCCCTTCGACTATCAGGCCTCCGTGCTCAACCAGCTGAATTTGGTGAATAAAAAACGAGCCAAGCCAAAAGTTCATTAAAAGCGGAACAGCTACCTGCCAGGCGCTCAGACCGAATGCAGCCGCGGATAAGAGCCCCACCGAGCCATAGAAAAGGCCCCATACTGCAATTGACAACCAGTGAGTCGAGGCCCTGCAGCGGGCTTTATACCTCGGGTGTCTCGGCACTACGTACATTTGTATCCCGAAAGTGAAAATGACGCCAATGACAATTTCCAGAAAATTGTATATCCTTCTCAAGTAGACGTTCCTTATCTCTCCGACAGGATGAAACTCGACGTCCTCCCACGTATTCACTTTGGAATGATGATAACCGTGAACAAGCCTGTATATGTGCGGGTCCAGCATAAGCATGTAGGAAAACAGGTTATAAAAGAAATCGTTGGAAATGCCAGAGACATATTTATGCCAAGACTCGTGCACCATACATGCCATCCACGTAGACAAATAGACCCCTACAGAAAGCATAACAGCAAAAGAAAGCAGCACGCTTCGGGCGAACAAATAAGGCAGAAAAAAGAGATACAGCGGCAGAGCAATAGCTACGAAGTAGACTTTCCACGCCTGTCTTCGGAGTGATTCTTTTGGCAAAATATGTTTATAATCCAACATTAAATACCCCCCGAGTTTGCAAAAAGCCAGGCTCAAACAAACCTCACCTTTTTGTCCAGCCTTAGCTTAGTTTATCGAAGCTTTTTCGCAATTGTTCGAGTAAAAATTCTGTTTATTCCAAAAAGATGTGCTCTTCTCGAATGGGCTCGAGAGCTCGACCTTCGTGCGGACCGACCGAAACTCCGGCTGCAACTGCTGTCCTCACAAAGACTTAAAATAGTTGGTTCCTCAGACAAATCTGTGCATAATTTTGCGGCACAAACAGTCGTAACCCCTGTATGCAAAGAAACTTAGATAGGAACAATAGTGCTTACAAAGCCGTGTTTCAGGTCGGCTCGTGCGAATCCGGCGAAGTTATTTTCACCGTCCCTTTCTTTTCACCGCCTCAGGCTTGTGAAGGCGGCGAAAAGCGGAGACGGCGAAAACAGGCACAGATTTTGGCAATTATTTTGCACAAATTCTTAGGAGGAGCCAAATAGTTTTTTAGACCATGAGTGATGTCTACAAATTCGGTGGAAGGGAGAAATTCTGCCGACCGGCGCTGCGAAGAATTTTTCTCGCAGTTCAGTTCTCGGCACGCCGCCGCAGCCTTTGAGGCACAAAAAACCTTGAAATTCCTCATCACCTCAGAGACGGGACGATTTTCCTCTTGTCCTATCACCGAGGATTTTATTGTAAGTTTTGTGCGTCTGGGTGGTCTAATATATCGGTAATGGCCGAGACCTGTGAAAAAACATTGGCCGGGCCGGCAGATAACGAGGCAGATGATGACAAGCTCCTGGTCGAACAGTTCGGCCAGGGAGACGATTCGGCGTTTGACAGAATCGTCGAGCGATACTTGACTGATATTTCAACGCTTGCCAGCCGGCTGCTTGCCTGGCCCGGCGAGGTCGAAGACGTCGTACAGAACGTCTTGCTCGCCGCTTTTCTCGGCCTGAAAAAGTTCCGTTGCCAATGCGGCCTCAGGACATGGCTCTTTACCATAACGATAAACAAGTGCCGCACCCACCGATACAAGCGAATGCTGCACGGAAGGCTCTTTTCAAAGGCCTTCGACAAAGAGGCGCCTGACGGCAGGCCTGTTGCCGACAAGATGCTGATTGACCGTGAAACGTTCGAAAGGGTCCGCCGCGCGGTAAGGGCGCTGCCGCAGAGATATCGAGAGCCTGTCGTACTAAGGTATCTGCAGGAGCTTTCGACAGAGCAGATTGTTGAGATACTCGGCATATCGAAAAACGTTTTGCAGGTTCGACTGAATCGTGCCAGAAATCGTCTCAAGCAGGACCTGGCCGAATTGATAGAGGAATAAGCCATGACGGATGACAGAATAAGAACTCTGCTTCAAGAGGCCGACCGAACGGCTGGCCCGCCGGTGAGCATGCCCGGTAATCTGGCCGCTGCCGTCCGCCGAAGAGCCGGTCGCAGGCGCCTCAGATATATAACCGCGCCGATAGTCGCGACCACGGCAATTCTGGTAGTTCTCGGCGTCGGACAGCTTGGGACCAAACCCGGCAGACCGACACCGGACAATACCGAAATAGCCCTGCTTCAAGCCGAGATCAAGCAGCTTCAAGCAAGGACTAATGCTGCGTTGAAGCTTGTTCAGGAGGTTGTCGAAAGTGAGCGCAGACAGCGCCGGCTGGATCTGCTCAAAGCCGAGCTTGCAAGCATCCCCGACCCACTTGAAGAAATCCAGAAAAAAATCGACGATACCGCGTGCACGCTTGTCTATCACGCCAGCCGTATGCACACGGAACTCGACCGGAAAGACTCGGCTGTCCGCACCTACAATAGCGTCATTGAGCTTTTCCCGCAAAGCCACTGGGCTGACGTTGCCTGGCGGAAATTGTCGGAAATGCAGAATGAACCGGCTGAAAAAAACGATTCAAGAATTTGAAAGGAGCTTCGCCATGAAAACGGCAAGATTTACAGCACTTTCGGGGGTTTTGGCTCTATCGATCACAGCCGCGGCAATTGCTCAGGAAGACGTGCAGCCATCGCCAAATGAGAAGGGTTCAAACACGCGGACGGCAAGCTGCCTGGTCAAGGTGACTTCGGACCCTGCGGTGATGCCGCTGAGCTTCGAGATCATCGAGCATCTGCTCCACAGCTCCGGCGTTGCCGGCGGCGCCGCAGCGGCGTGGCTGGGTCTGTCGCCCGATGAAAGCGGCGACCTCTTTTCCATCGAGCCGTTGGCGGGCGATTTGACAAAACCGCCGAAGGCGCTGCGGTCTCGCACACGCGGTCTGCAACAACCGCCGGAACCCGAGGATAAGGTTGACAGACCGACTTATGAACCTCCGGCAGCCGGACCCATCGAGCCGGCTCGCCGCCCTGAAGCTCCCCCAGGCCTGCGCGGAGCTGAGCGAGATACGTTACCCCGTGAACGGCCATCCAGAACGTATGGCGGTTACGGAGGCCACGGTCGTTACGGTTATGGGTATGGCGGTTATGGTTACGGCGGATACACGCCGCCCGGGCCTGCGCCGCGGATTAGCGCCGAAACCGGCGAACAGACCTTTCTGTTCCGGCTCAAGGTCGAATTAGACAAGGAACTAAGACCGGTAGCCGAGGAAGTTATGGTCGAGATTATCAACAACCTGCGAGAAACCCTCGAACATGCTTTCTACGAGCACAAAAGTAAGCTTGAAGCAGAGATAGACTATACCGATGACGAATTCAGAAGGGCCGAACGAGAACTGGCCAATGCAGCAGCGGGGGGCGGACCCTGCACCCTTGCCGACCATGAGCTGCGCAACAAGCTGGATGATGAGGTTGTCGATCTGTCATCGGTCACGCCTGAAATGACTTTCGCGGATGCGATAGAGCAGTTTAAGCACTCTTTTGAGCCGCCGCTGCCGATAGTTGTCCACTGGCGGGACATTGAGGATAATGCCGCTATTGACCGGACCACGCCGGTCAACATGGACCCGATGCCTGCAATTGGCCTCGGCAAGGCGCTCGAGCTGCTCCTGAAATCGGTGTCCGGCGAGCCTGACAAACTGGGATACAAGGTCGAAAAGGCTATGATCATAATTGCATCTGCACGCAGCCTCCCGCAATACTACCTCCAGGTGCCGCAGCCGCAGGTCTCTATGGAATTGTTCGTCGAAAACAGGCAGCAGTTGATTCGCGAAAAGCAACATCTCGAGATGACTATTGTACGCAACAGGGCACGCGAGCGGGCAATTCTAGACCAACTTGAGGTAATAACAGACAGAATCGGACGTGAACTCCATAGAGATCCCATTGCAGAGCAGTTGCGAGCAATAATTGATTTGCACGCCGAAAGACTCGACAGGATGCCCGAGGCGTCTGTCGCAGGCGACGAGAAGCGACTTTCCCCTGAGCAAGTACGAAGATTTGCCGATCAGCTTGCTGACGAAAAAGCGACGGTAGCGGAGAATCTCGCCAAGGCCAAAATAGAACTGGCAAGGCGCAGAGAAGACCTGTCCAGGTCCGCAGGCGGCGAAAGGCTGGACGATTTGAACAGGGACCTCGCCGAAATAGCAATCAACCTTGCTGAAAATGAGGCCGCCCTGAAACTTATAAACCAACGCCTTCCCAAGATTGAAGCGCACTTGAAAGAGGCGGCAAGATTCGACCCGCAGGCGTCGCAGATTCGTTTTGCACAAGAAGCCCTTGAGGCTGCCGGGCATAACCTCAATACACTAAAGATCCGTCTTGCCCAACTGCACCGGCCGAGCGTAACGATCCTCGGAGCAGATTGACAGAGACAAAGTTTTTGTGCAACCGTGCGGCAGTATCCGGATCGTCGTTAGTCTGCGTTGATTATCACAGGCTCCGGTCTAATGGGCCAGTTTTGCCAGTTCGTCTTTACACATCTTTAGTTGTCCGGGGTCGGCGAGTTTCTTCGCGGCGGCCTCAAGGTGTTTTACGGCCTTTTTCGGTTTATCGAGATAACGCGAGTATAGAATACCGAGCATCAGCTCCACCTGTTCGATATGTTCATAGCCTGAATAGTGGGCCAGGAACTGCTCGTAAGCATGGGCCGATTCCGCGGGCTTGTTTTCGCTGGCAAGCTGATTTGCCACGTCGAGCAGGTTCTGCTGGGTGATTATCTGGCTGTGGTCGAGCCGCATAAGCTCCAGGTAGGCTTCTGCAGCGGCGGGCAGGTTTCGCTGTGCGATCCGCTCGCTGATCCGGCTGCGAAGCCGGCCTATTTCGTTGTCTTTCTGCTTCTGGGCGGCGGTCTTTACAACCTCCTTGATCTTGATTCGCCGCGCGGCGCCAGGTGCTTTGAAGGGGTCATAACCTGTAGAGACAACGTCACGATATCGTCTGCGCCGGTTCCACTGCCTCATCATGGTCCACAAGTCGAAACCGCTGCCGCTGACAAGTCCCGTGCCCAGCACGAGCAGCAGTGCGGCGACCCCAAAAGCATACCCCGCCAGGTGAGCATCGTATGCAACAGCCGACTCGGCGAAGTTCGGCTCGATAATGTTGTCCCAGACGATGAGCTTGAATCCGATAAAATAAAGTGCGGAAATCTCCATAGTGCCGATGAAGAAAAACCAGTACAGGATGGTTATCAGAGTCTGGGGGAACAGCACAAGGTAAGCACCGGTGACAGCGGCCACGGCCCCGCTGGCGCCGAGCACCGGGTTTTCGTGAAGCAGCGCATGACCCACCCCTGCGAAAACCGCGCCGCCGAGATAGAGGCTCAGGTAATTTATGGTCCCCAGCTTGTCGTTGACATTGTTGCCGAACAGGTACAAAAAATACATGTTGCCGAAGATGTGCATAATGCTGCCGTGCAGGAATGCATACGTTACGAACTGCCACAGAAAAGGTCGAGGCGGATTAAGCATGAATTGATTGGCCCAGACTCGCAGCACTTCCTGGTGACCGGTGACAGGGTTTTTGTGAGGTAAGTATGTGAAGAAAAAGACGAGCACATTCATGACTATGAGGGCATAGTTGAGGTATGGCGTTCGCTGGGGCCTTATACTTGTACGAATAGGTAGTATCATGAATTAACCACCGACCCTATAAAGACATATCAAAGTTCAGGATTATTTTAGTGGCAAGAGGCGTGAACGACAAGGCATAAAAAAAAGGACGGCCAAGGCCGCCCCGTCCGGTAAAACCAATCGTAGCAAAAAGTTTTCCCCCCACGGAAAACACCAAAAGCCATTGTGAGTATTTCAGCGTTTGGCTCGGTCCCCAGCGATTCCAGTACACTCAAAATATAAGAATCAGATCCAGCCGAGCCAAACGAAGCGGTGGAAAAAAAGACTTTATTTTTCTGACGTTACCTGCTAATGAGTTGCGGGTGAGGTCTGGTCCTGATAATCCGGTACCGAACTGAGGAAAATGGACGGCGAGATTATAAGAAAGCGTTCAAGGGCGGTTCGTGAGCGGCTGAAGGAAAAGAAACTCGACTGTCTGATAGTAACAAAACCGGCTAACGTCAGCTATATGACGGGCTTTCTGGGTGACGACAGTTGGGCCCTAATCGGCGGCAGGTTTGCGTACCTGTTGACCGACAGCAGATATACCGAGCAGGCGACTAAAGAATGCCCGCACTGCAAAATCGTTGAGCGAAAGGGGCCGATGAGCGAGACAGCCGCCTCGTTGATGGGGAAATTACGGTCGGTGCGGACTGCAGGCGTCGAAGATTCCACCAGCGTCGCCGTCTTCAGGGCGCTTAGGAAGAATATCGGCATGAGGGTGAGAGCGGTTGCCGGGATCGTCGAGGCGGTTCGCGAAATAAAAGACAGCAGCGAAGTTGCAGCGATTCGAGCGGCTGGACGGATCGCCGCTGAAGCGTTCGAGAAGAGCAGGCGGTTCATTGAGGCCGGGGTTACCGAGAACCAGTTGGCCGGCGTGCTGGATTTGGAGATTCGAAAGCTCGGGGCATCCAACAGCTTCCCGACGATAGTGGCCTTTGGTGCGAACGGCTCCCGCCCGCATCATCAGCCGGGCAAGAGAAGACTAAAGAGAAACGACTGCGTGCTCATCGATTTCGGCGTAAAGCATAAAGGTTACTGCTGTGATTTGAGCAGATGTTTCGAAATGGGCAGAGCCGGCGCCCTTTACAAGAGAGCTTATGAAGCGGTGGTGAAGTCACAGCTTGCGGCTATAGAGGCTATTAGGGCGGGTGCTCAAATCCAGCAGGTTGACGCAGCGGCCAAGAGAGTTATTGCCGAATACAGTTTCCCCATCTACGGTCACGGAACGGGGCATGGCCTGGGCCTGGAAGTCCACGAGATGCCGGTCGTTGCAAAGAATCGCAAGGGCAAATTGAAGGCCGGCCAGGTTATAACCGTCGAACCGGGCGTTTATATACCCGGCAAACTCGGCATCCGAATCGAAGACGATGTCCTCGTAACCGAAACCGGATGCAAACTGCTGAGCGGAAATTGCTGATTTTGAGCCAAGTTGCCCGGTCTCAAGCCTGTTATGAATAGGTGACAAGGCGGTAGCCGGTATATGATTTGTACGGACTAGGTTGAGGAAGTAAACGTTCTTTTTCTTTTCAAGAATTCTGTTTGGCATGAGGTTACAGGACATGGCAAACGTGGCAGGAAGTGGGACTTCGCTGTTCAGCAATTACTATAGGCTGTCGAGCATTTGGGGTCACCAAGTTCGCTGGCGGTGTTGTAGGGCAGGTTTTGCAGTGAGAGGCTGAGAGATGGATACGTTAATAGAGCGGATTTTGCGGGTGACGGGACTTATCCTGGTTGCGGGTGTGGTGGGGGTATTGGCTGCTGGTGCGGCTGGTGAAAAAGGCCGAAGCCCAAAGAGCGAGAATGGCAATGCGGCTGAAGCTTACAGCGAGGATGTGAAGCTTCGGCTTCAGCCGGCGTATGGGCTGTGGAAGCACTATGATCCGAACTCGGCGAAGTATGCTTTTTCAGCATGCACGCCTGAGAAGGCGTTGGCCTGGCAGATGGAAACCAGGAAGGCCCTGGATAAGCTGATCGGGTTTCAGAATGTGCCGAAGGTTGATCCGCGACCGCGGCTTTTGGAGGAGGTTGACAAGGGCGATTACACGCGGCAGAAGCTGCTGATAGACACCAGCGGCGATACGGTCATGCCGGTCTACATTCTGCTGCCAAAAGGTCTTCCTGTTCCGCTGCCCGTTGTCATTGCTTTTCACGGCCATGGATACGGCGTCGACAGCATTGTCGGAATACGCAAGGATGGCGCCGAGCGTGACCAACCGGAGGGCTATCAGAAGGATTTTGCGATTGCCCTTTGTCGACGAGGCTTCGCTGTGGCAGCGCCGGAAATATCATGCTTTGGCCAGAGGCAGACGGACTTTTCATATCTGAACAAAAAGTTGGGCCAGGGCTCACCGGGCACGTGCAAGCATACTTCGAACCTGGCAGCGCATCTGGGCGGCACGGTCCTGGGTCTGCGGGTACTCGACGCCAGGAGGCTCATCGATTACCTGCAAACGCGCGACGAGATGGACACGTCGCGTTTGGGCGTGATGGGCATCAGCGGCGGCGGGATGCTTACCTTTTTCACCTCGGCGCTTGACGAGCGGATCAAGGCATGCGTCGTCAGCGGGTACTTCTGCACTTTCAGAGACAGCATCTTGGCGGTCGGCCATTGCCAGTGCAACTTCATCCCCGGGCTTGCCGAATTTGGAGAAATGAGCGACATCGTCGGGCTGATAGCGCCGCGTCCCATGCTGGTGGAGGCCGGCAGTGTCGACCCGATTTTCCCCATTGGGCCGGTCAAACGCGCTGTCCGTAAAGCCACAGGCGTCTATTGCGTCTTCGACGCCGAAAAAGAGCTGGAAACCGACTATTTCGAAGGAAAACACCAGATCAGCGGCAGACGGGCATACGACTTCCTTATGGAAAAGCTGAGCAGGTAAGCTTTTCCTGCGCAAAATATAGCAGGGCCTGCACTGATGTCGTCAGCACAGACCCTGGGTTGTTATTCCGCTTCAATTCAGAACGTGTTACTCACAGGGGACAATAAACGGACTGCCCCCATCAAGCAGGACAGATGCCAACGCCTGGAGGTCCTCGAGGTCTATCTGAAGGTCGGCATTGAGGTCACCACAGTGGCCTGCTTCGACCGGGACGACGAATGGGCTGCCCGCGTCAAGGAGCATACCAGCTAATATCTGCAAATCTTCCAGGTCAATCTGAGCCGCTTGCGGCGCGCCGCCATCGAGATTGCCGGGACAACTGCAGCCGAGCTTCGCCAGCACCAGCTTATAGAAGGGCCTGTTGTTGCGCATGTGTATGGCGAAGACGTCTATCTTGGTCGGCTGGGGACTGCCCGAGTCGGTTTCGGTGTAGGTCCTTCCGTTGAGCGTAATCGAAAACTCGACGATGCCGCGTGATACTCGCTCAAGACTGACGGTCAGCAGCGACCACTCTCCGGGTGGCAGCTCAAAGCCCGGAATATAATCCATGAGCCCCTGGTTCGCGGTCATAAGGCTCATGAACTCGGGGTCCTTCTTGGCAAAATTGCCGGTCTTGTGGGTTTCGTCGTCACAATCAACGTACCGTGTGGGTTCGGCTCGCATGTTCGGGCCGAATCGGAAGTTGTATCCGACGTAGCCTTCCCACAAGGTATCTTTTAAGTCCCATCCTCCGTCGCGCTCGGCGTATTCTCCATCGGCCTGAAACAGCCCAATGCGGAAATCGCTGGTTCCGGCTACGCACCTTATGTCACCGGTACAGCGAGGGCAGGAATAACAGTCGTCCACGTTGCAGGGCGTCGCCCCGTCGGTCATCCACATGTATGAGACCTCGACCTTATCGCCGGGCCATGCCAGACTCTGCTCCGGTATCCGCGTAACATACTGGCCCTCTTCTTCCGGAGTCCACTCAAGGTTGCCGTCCTCATTAACAAACGGTCCGCCGTATTCGGAGGTGTAGTACCATATCTTGTCATCCCACACGACGCCCCACTCGTCGTCGAATATGGTAAAAGTGTGCGTTCTTTCTGTTCCGAGGGTGGCGTTGGTCGGATTTGACAATCGCAGGATTACCGTTTTATCCGTTTCGGTCATGTCATCATCCACGATTTGCATGGTGATATATTTGGTGACCGTGCCCGGTTCGAACTGCAAGGAGCCGCCCGTAAGTGTATAGTCCACGCCACCGCCTTTTGCCGTCCCCCCGGTTACGGCATAATTCACGGTTATGGCTTCGTTGCTCGCATAAGAGAGCATTACCTCGATCACCGCAGGAGTGACGTTCTCGACAGTGCTTCCGGTGGCGTTGGCAAAGCCAATCTGCGGGATGGCGTCGGAAATCGTGTGCGTGTGCTGTGCGATGCCCAGAACCGCGCCGGGGCCGTCGGGGTTGGACAATTCAAGGGCGATTGTCTCGTCCGGCTCCTGGACGCCGTCGTTTATAACGCTGATGTTTATGGGCTTGACGGTTTCGCCCGGACCGAAGTCAAGCGTCCCCGATTCAAGTGTGTAGTCCACTCCCCCGCCCGTGGCTGTACCGCCGGTGACGGTGTAGCTCACTGCGTAGCTCTGATCCGGGATGCCGTTTCGCAGAACAACAGGAACCACAGCGGAGCTGATGGGTTCATAGCTTATCGAACTCTCGGCCTCGAACTCGACGGTAGTTACAGCCCCACCGGTGTAAACATCATTGATCTCCTCCGGTGAGAGCGCGGTGTTCCAGATCCTCACGTCATCGATAAGTCCGTTGAAGTATCTGCCGCCTTCCCAATAAATGTCGGCGCCAATAGCGGCGTTATTGAACGACTCGGTATGAAGTTCGTGTGCATTTGCAGCCGAGCGCAGCTCTCCGGTGTTGGTGTCGCTGACGTAAACAGTGGCCTGGGTGGGGGCGATGGAAATCGCGGCAAAGAGCCAAACCCCGTTGGGAATAATCACTCCCGAACTCCAGTCAAATTGAGTATTGTTCCAGTGGTATCCGAGTTCGTTTGTATTGCGGCTGAAGCCGAAACCGGTGGCGTTTTCATCGTGAGTCCTGCGAAAAACCAGGCCCGTAAAGCTGTTCTGGTCCGCATTTGACTTCAGCCACAGCGATATCGTCATGCTGCTGGAATTCAGATTAAAGCTGGCCGGAAGCGACACATGGTCGTCCACACCGTCAAGACTAACGCACCCGTTGATCTTGCCGCCGACCCATGCGGAAAGAGGGTCCATATTGGCCATGGCGCCGTGAAGACCTCCAACAGAGTCATAAGCCGTGGTCCCGCTGCTCTCGTCGAGCTTCCAATGCGCCACCAGTTCCGCCCAAGCGCCGCCAGCCGGACAAAGCACTGCAACAAGAACAAGGCAAAACAACAACACGATTGATGATTTTCTCGTCATTGGTATGCCTCCTCAGAAATTAATGATTTATCCTTCTCTTAACGGTGGTATATTACCAGACTTTTCTCACGGAAGCAAGGAAGAATTAGAAATTTTGGTAACCGGTCAGTTATGGGTGGGTGCTCTCCTGTTGCTAACTGAACCACAATATACTCCCAAAGTCCGGTTTTCAGCATAGTAATGTGGTTTTTTGAGTTTAGACCACCCATCATCGACATACCGACAGGTGTAAATTTTCCAAAAAAATATCTTATCCCATGTGTCATCGCATCTATAACTCAAGCCTGCACAGGCCAAGCTCCGATAACAATTAAGCCGGGTAGAAACAAACTGAATAAATCACAGAAAAGAGAGACTGTAGCATCTTTACAGAGTTCTCTACTATCCTGTTTTTCGTTTTTCACCGTTTCTGCTCCAATGTAACGTACTTATAGTCTTCTTCAGGCCAACGCTGTATACATCACGCTGCATAT
>Ga0180438_10003004_pt1 | contig 26282 bp, 27 predicted proteins | sample SS_ome_12_FD_132455 | JGI IMG/M metagenome (GOLD analysis project Ga0180438, IMG submission 132455) | Hypersaline lake sediment archaeal communities from the Salton Sea, California, USA - SS_3_D_2 metaG | ecosystem: Environmental > Aquatic > Non-marine Saline and Alkaline > Hypersaline >... | reverse complement strand
TGCCGAGCCGGATAGGTCGGATAGACCCTCGGTCCTCTTCCAGGTTGAGAAGCTGGCTCAGCGAGTGGCCCTGCACGTGATCAACAGCAGTTACGTTTTTAATTCGAGGGCCTTGCAGGTACTCGAGCTGCGCCCTGATGAGGAAGAAAGGGTTCCTCTCGGTAGAGAGCGTTTCGTATCTGCCAGGATATACGTGGGCGAGCCGCGTGTAGTTACGCGAAAGAGGCTCAAAGAAGCGCATCGTGACCGAATGCTCGAAAAGGGCGATCTTGCCGCGGTATTTCACAAGGGCAGACTGAGGCTTTTCTGCAAAGACAATGAGATTACAAAGGGATTATGCGGATTCGCCTCTATACGGAGCGGTGATTTATGGGACGAACCTGTGCGGCGGTGCTGGCAGGTGGAACGAGTCTCCGGATCGGAGCTGAGAGCTATTGGAACGATGCCGCGACTTCCCGCGCGGCAGATATGGGTTGTCCGGTGGCTCGAAGACGGAACGCTCGACTGGAGGATCCAGCTCGACGTGAGGGGGAAGTTCGAGATGCAGGAGATCGATGTCGGCGTCATGCTCGAGCCGGATTATGACGAGTGGTCGACATCGCACGAGGCGGGCGTTTTTCCTCCCATAACCGCTGAAACGGATGAGTGGACTCATTTGACGAAGCTGTTCGAACCGAGCGGTTTCGTGGAGGCGCGGTGCGGCGAGACACGAGGAGACGGCCTGCCCGCGGTACGTCTTAGTTTCGGCGAACCAGCGGTGGCTTCCGTGGTGAACACCGGGAGCGAGGAGACGGCACGGGTGGTACAGGGCCTGAAAACGCACGCAAAGGGCTCCGGCGTTTTCGAGCCGGGGCGTCATGAGGTTTTTTCTGGTAATATAGCACTGGGTAAGCACTAGGGAGATACTCCCGGGGAGCGGATGGATAGACAGTGAGCATTGCAGTGGACAAGATCAAGTCAGGTTTGCTCAGGTTTGCTCGTACAACGGCTTTAAGGAGCGGTTTATCTCGTCTTATCGGCGATAGCCGGTTCGCCCATAGGCTGCGTCAAGCGTATTACAGGCGGTACCCGCTGGCCCAGGTCAGGATGCCGGGCGAGCCGATCGTGTTGAAGATGCGGTATCCGGATGATGAGCAACGGTTCAGCGTGCTGCTCGTTCAGGTGCCGCTTCCCGCCAACGAGAGGCACAAGAGGATCATACCGCTGGGGATATCTTATATTGCAGCGTATCTGTCGGAGAGGATGCCGGACGTCAACGTGGGAATACTGGACGCCCAGATGCAGAGCTTGAATTACTGGGAGGCGGTGACCAAGGCGACCGAGCGGAAGTGGGACGTCGTAGGAATAGGGTACTGGACGGTGCAGGCTCAGTTTGCGCGAAACCTGAGTCTGGCGATCAAGTCGCGCTGTCCGGACACGGTCATAGTGCACGGTGGGATTCATCCGACGACAGTCCCCGAGGAGGCGCTCGAATCGGCCGATTACGTCGTGTTGCACGAGGGAGAAGAGACGTTCCACGAGCTGGTCAAGGCTCTCAGGGAGGGGACGGACGTCTCGCAGGTGCGCGGTATAGCTTACATGGACAACGGCAGGATGGTCCGCACCGAGCCGAGAGAGTTCATAAGCGATCTGGACTCGTTGCCGTTCCCGGCGTGGGACCTGCTCCCGATTGAGCTGTACAAGATGCCGCTGCACGTTGTCGGAGGCGAGAGACTGCCTATTGTGGGCTCACGCGGTTGTCCTTACGAATGCTCGTTCTGTACATCGCCTTTCATGTGGAAGCGCCGTGTCCGGTGGCGGTCGCCGGAAAGTGTTGTAGCCGAAATGAAGGCGATAATTGAAAGGTACGATATCTGCTATTTCCATTTCTGGGACGATAATCTTACTCTCAAGCCGGATTATATGCGCCGTATTTGCGAACTTATCATCTCGGAGAAGCTCGACATCAAATGGATCGGGCTCGACAGATCCGAGCATCTAAACAGGCACCCGGAGCTGCTCGAGCTGATGAAGGAGTCCGGATGCGTCGGCATAGAGATCGGGATCGAAAGCGCCAATCCCGACACGTTGCTTCACATTCGCAAACACCAGGAGGTTAACGAGAATCACATAGCGCTCATAAACCAGAGGAAAGCGGGGCTGTATCCGCTTTACACCTGCATGGCGTTCAATCCCGGGGAGTCAATCACAGGATACTACATACAGAGACAATTCCTGGACGAAGCGCAGGAAGGCTACGACTGGTACGAGTACTTCCACCCGTTCCCGTTCCCGCTTTACATGGGACAGTTCTGCACACCTTACCCGGGCACGAAGCTCTATGAGGAAGCGCCAAGCCTCGGTCTGGTGCTTCTTGACGAGCCGGAAGAGAGATACCACCACAAGATAAACTTCGTGCCTAATTCGCTCCTGGAGGATGTGCCCACACGTACGGTCCATCAGCTCGACGCGGACCACTACTACGTCTATCTGCTCGCGACATGGACCGCCCTATACACTGAGTTCAACATGCGCAACACGCGCGACGAGCTAGCGCACAGGCTTTACGACAGCTGGCGTTTTCTGAACGCTTACTTTGGCAGGTGCGAAGGCAGGTTCACGGTGCGCCAGCTAGCCATACAGCTGGCCGAGTACCTCAACCTCAACTTCAACAAGAGCGTTCGTTTAACGGCGTTCACGACGTACATTCTCGCTCAGCTCGGCATCGTACGGTCGGCGCTCTACCATACGGACCTGGAAATCGAGCCGCGGTGTTTCGAGATACCCGGCGACCGCAAATGGCAGATAATAGATCTCTTGAACGATATGGGCGTTACACCGAAGAAGATGGTGTTGGATTTCCGCCTTTATCCGGGCTGATGCACAGATCGGGCCGGCCGTTCAAGTCAACGGCACTCCTACCGCGGATCTTAAGATGAGAATAGCCATAGTCGACCTGATGTTTTCTTGGCCGCCCCACGGAGGCGGTTGTACGGACCTGAAGGAGACCGCCACGGGGCTGCAACGTCTGGGTTATGACGTGCATCTCTTCGCGGCATGCTGTCCGTGGGCGTGGCAGCGAGGCGCGATCGATGAGAACAAGCTCGATTTTGAGGTGCACAAGATTGATTTCACGTACCGGACCTTCAACAGATTCGCGTTGCCGAAACGGTTTCGGGAGGAGGTGGACAGGCTCTCGCCTGACGTCGTTTTCTTTGGGGACAGTTATTTTCTGAAGCCGTTTCTCATCAACGCGTTCGCCGATTACCCAATCGTGGCACGGTTTTACACGTACGAGATATTCTGCCCGCGCTATTACAAGCTGTACCGCAAAGACGGCATATGTGACACGCATTATCTGAAGAGCCCTCTGCAGTGTATGCGGTGTGCGATGGAGGAAATGCGCCGGCCCATACTGCGGTGGCGCCACGACGTGTGGAGTCACGAGTTCGTTGCCAGTCTGGGTTTTCTTCCCGGTTACCACAAGCTCGTGCTCTCATCGGTGCGGAAGTGCGACGCTATCATCGTTTACAACAGGATGACGCGCGAGCTGTTGGAACCATACCACAGCAACGTGCACGTCGTGCCCGGCGGCGTGGATATCGAGCGTTTTCATTATTCCCCACCGGTGCGCAAGGGTGCCCGGGACGTTAAATATGTGCTGATGAGCGGCAGGGTCGGAGATGAAAGAAAAGGAATTCGTGTGCTGCAGCAGTCTGCGAAAATGCTTGGCGCAGAGCGCGACGACTTTCGGGTTTGGGTCACGCACGATGACGTCACGATCAGCGACGACGTGATTGAGGCTGTGGGATGGCACTCGCATGACAGTCTAGTGGAGCTTTACTCCCGTGCGGACATATGCGTAGCGCCGTCGCTTTGGGCGGAACCTTTCGGGATGGTTGCAGTGGAAGCTATGGCAAGCGGGAGACCCGTTGTCGCGTCCAACGTGGGTGGTCTTGCGGACAGCGTCGTGAACGGCGATACCGGCTTTCTTGTGCCTCCGGGAGATGCCGAAGCGCTTGCGCAAAAGGTAGGTTTGCTCCTTGACGATCACGAGTTGCGCGCGGATATGGGGCGACGTGGCAGGGCGCGTGTGGAGGAGAACTTCTACTGGCCGCGGATCGTTGAGAAGCGTTATCCGCCGATACTGGACGAGGTTCTCGCCAAGCATAGGCTTGCCCAAGAGGGGGTCTCATGAGGCAAGGTCGGCTGAGAGCGTCGGATGTGGATCCGGCAAGCATTATACTGTTCTGCTCCGTAGGGAACCATTTCGAAGCCGCGCTGCGTGAACTCAAAGCGCGGTTTCCGCGGGCGAGGCTTACGGCTGTCGCCCCACCATGGCGAACGGAACCGCCAGCCGCAGCAGCTCTGCTTGATAGCACTATCGAGGTGACAAGAGATAGACTTCACCCCGTGAGGAACATCGGTGAATGTGCGAGGGTACTCGGGGCCGTTCGGGCGGAAAGATGCGATCTATTCGTCACGATGTACGACAGCCCGGTACTTAATATGCTCCATTCGTTCAGCGGCGCGCGCAGCCACGCAATCTTCGATGTTCGCGGCAACTTGTATGCGGTCAGAGTCAGCCGGTTCTACCCGGCGTGGCTAGTCCTTTGCGGTATCGCCAGACCCGTTCTCGGGCTGCTGACGTGCGTCCTGATTGGCAGCACGCTCCGCGCTTGGGGGTTTCTTCGAAGGCGAGGTTGAACGGTTGCGCCGCTGGCGCGCCAGCGACGACGGCATGGCGCCCTTTGTCGTCTTGTACTTAATTGTTCTTGTGGTAGCAACAGGGGACCCCGACGAGTAGTTGGGAACTTGGTATCCCTTGGCCCGAACGAACTCGGGTTCTTCGCCGTCCCACTCGAAATCGGTGGTAAACCGGTAAAGGAATTCCCAGGAACCCTCTTGGCCGATCTTCTGGAAATTGAAATCAGCCTCTGCCTTTTCATATGTCCCTTCGTATGCGGACGCGAACTGGTGGGTTCGTATTACGTCATACTTGTACTCGATGAACACTTCGTACTTGTGAAATAGCGAGTCGCTCTCTCTGACGTCGAATATATCGTACGAGGAGAAGCCGCGCTTGATCTTGAACCAGAAACCGTACCCCATCGGATGGTAACGGCCTATCATATCGAAGAAGACTTGCGTGTCGTAGACTTTCTCAGCGGTGTTGAGCCTGTCCAGCTCTTGCACAGCCAACTTATTCGCCCTATTCATGACATTCTTAAGTATCTCCTTCTTGTTGAGGAGTATTGATCGTTTCATGGCGGTCTCGACCGCCTGGGCTAGTTGTTCGTCGCTTACGCGATTGCAGCCGTGAAGGGCAATGACACCCACCACGAGTAGAACGATCCACGAACACGAGACAGCAAGAGCCGAGTAATACCGCAATGACTTTTCTTTCGCTCTCATTTGTATCAGCTCCTTATGCAAGCATTACGTGCATGGCCGTGTTGCGATTCAGTGTGTGCGAACCATCTTAACTGCTATTCAGCGATCTGTCAACCGGTGCAGTCTGAGCTTCCTCTCTATCCGCGCGAGCCGATAGTTAAGCTCCTCGATTCTGGCTTGGCCGGGTTCGAGGTTTGCGGCGACCTCAATGGCCTGCTCGCAGACGGTACGCGCTTTCGGCAGGTCGCCTTCCCGGTGTTCCAGATGTTTCGCCATCTCGACGCGAGGCGCTATATCGTCAGCCCAATGTGCGGCAAGTCGACACCAGGCCGCGTGTGCGTCGTGCCATCGACGCTGTCGTTTCAGCGACAGCGCCAGCAGGTACAGGGCGCTGCGCGCGGCGTCTGCGTCGAGGCCGAGGTCGTACGCGTCCGAAGCATGCCGTTCGGACCGGCGGTATCTTCTTTGTTTGAAATGAAGCCGGGCGAGACTTAGCAGGTCGAGCGGGTGAGCTTCGACACAATCGGGCGGCGCGGTGGCTAGTTGTGCTGCGTGAGACGCCACGCCCACGAGGGACAGTATGTCCTGTTCGTTGTGGTAGAAGACGGCTTTAAGCCGCCGCGCATCGCGCGAGCGCAGGTAGTCAAAATATACCTTCGGAATGAGGTAGCTGGGTATGTCGCCGCAACGTTTCACGCCGAGCACCTCGCGCTCGACGTTCGACAGAGAACAGTCTCTCAGCCGCGCCCGCCAGAGTCGTCTTGCCACGTGCAGAAGGTCAAGATGCGGAACCTCTTCGAGATCGATGCGGACACGCGCCGTTACGAACCTCGTTTGAAGCAGCGGAATGTCGAACGCTTTGCCGTTGTACGTCACAACGCCGTCGGCGTCGCGGAACAGTTCCGCGAGCGGCACGAGCATTGGCAGCTCTTCGTCATAATCCCGCATGAAATACTGGCGTAGAACGAAGTTGCCGTGCTCAAAACGGCCGACCCCAACTAGAAATGCATAGGTCCCGGTTCCTCCTGCAAGACCGGTGGTCTCGGTGTCGAGAAAGACGGCTCGGTCGAGACGAAACTCGCGCAGTCGCTCGTCATTTGAGATAACAGCTACCGCGTCGCCGCGGATCTGTTGCGCGGTCAACATACTCGTGTCGCCGTGCACGTCGGTGATCGGAAATTCACTCGTTACCAGAAAGAACGCGCCCAGATCGTTCTTCACGACCTGGCCGGGCACCATTCGCTCGATCTCGAACTCGCCGGCTGCTATTCTCTGGTGTTCGCCGGCCGCCTCCTGAAAGACCTCTCGGGCGGTCATCAAACCGGTCAACTCTTTCAATTTCGCGATTCTGTCGCCATCGGCTTCCATATGTTCTCCTCAGCGGCAAGCCATGCGCCAGCCGGATCATAGCCAGCCGATCCAAGAAAAGTCAACGGTCGGGCTGTGGGGTTATGCGATGGAGAAAGGCGTGTCCTGCCGGAGAGAACCGCGGAAAGCCCGTTTCACGCGCGCTGGACCGTCCGGTCCCGCTCAATCTTTCCGTCGCGCAGATCTATGATCCTGTCGGCAAGGCGCTCCGCCTGGGCGGGGTCGAGCGTGCTGAACACGATAGTTGTCCCGTTGTCACTGACAAGATCAAGAAGCAGAGCCTCTATCTGGGGAACCAAGTCCGAGTGAATGGCACTTGTGGGTTCGTCGAGCAGAAGTACGTTTGGTTTGAGCACAAGCGCGCGGGCCAGTGCGACCCGCTGGGATTCGCCGGAGCTAAGTTTTCGGGCCGACCTGTGCTCGAAACCCTGCAAGCCGACCTTCTCCAACGCCCGTCGTGCTCGAGCGTGCCTTTCGCTCCGGCCGACGTTGCGCAGCCGCAGGCCGTACGTGACGTTGCCGAGTACCGAGGCGTTAAACATGGTCGGCGGTCGCGTCACGAGGGTGACCCGGCGACGAAGCAGGTGGAGGTTGGTTTCGGCCCAGCTCAGTGTGTGCCCCTGGAATTGCATCTCACCGCTGCTCGGAACATCGAGAAAAGCCATCATGTTGAGCAACGTTGTCTTGCCGGATCCGTTAGGCCCGAAAACGGCCACTATCTCGTTTTCGCCGATGTCGATGTTATCAACCGAGACGACAGGGAAACCGTCATATTGTTTAACTAACCGTTTCAGGCGGTAGACGTTACGCACGGTGTTCATCCTTTCGCCTCTCCGACCCGCTCGGAGAACAACTGGACGAGCAGGTTTATCGACAGGGCGACGAGCAGCAGTATTATTCCCAGGGCGATTCCCAGCCCGAACTCGCCTTTGCCGGTCTCCAACGCGATGGCGGTGGTCATAGTTCTTGTATATCCGCGTATGTTGCCGCCGAGCATCATGGCGCTGCCGACCTCGGCAATTACGCGACCGAATCCGGCGGAGAACGCCACTAACAGTGCGTATCTGGATTCGCGGGCAACCGCAGTGAGCGCCTGGACCGGGGACGCCCCCAACGTCATCGCAGTCCGCTTTATCTGAAGTTCGAGCTCGCCGACCGAGGAGGCGGTGAGAGCAGCCACTATCGGCGTGGCAAGGACGATCTGGCCGAGCGCTATGGCCGTCGGGGTAAAGAGGAGTCCTAGCCGACCGAAAACGCCCTGTCTGTAAAGTATCGAGTAAAGAGTCAGACCGATCACCACCGTCGGGACGGCCATCAGCGTGTTCAGCACGACCCGGACGGTCCGCTTGCCCCGAAACTCGGCCACGGCGACAAAGAATCCCACCGGTACGCCGAGGAGGCACGCTATAACGGCTGCAGTCAGCGACACGCGTAACGAGAAGAAGACGATCTGAAGCACCTCGCGATCCGCGGTCACGATGAGGTGAAACGCCCGGCGGATTCCTTCGGAAAGATACTCCATTACAAGAGAGTCTCCTTTTTCGGCCACGGGTGGAACAGTATTTCCCCGTCTTTCTCAAAGCGTTCTATGATCCGCTGCCCTTCAGGCGACGTGACCCAGGCGATGAGCATCATCGTCTCCATATAGCGCACGTGAGGATGTCTAGCGGGGTTCACGGCGATTATCCCGTACGGGTTATGGAGAAGCGGGTCGCGCTCACATAAGACGTCGAGCTCGGCTTTGTCCTTGTATGCGATATAGGTGCCTCGGTCTGCGAGCACGTAGCCTCGTTTCTCGGCGGCCACCTGCAGGGTGGCGCCCATACCCTGACCGGTCTCCATGTACCACCTGCCGCTCGGCCTGATTCCAGCGTTTTTCCAGAGCAACATCTCTCTCTTGTGGGTGCCGGAATCGTCGCCCCGCGATACGAACGGCGCTTTGGCTTCGGCTATTCTCGCGAGAGCTTTGCAGGCGTCGGTTGAATGCCGGATTCCGGCGGGATCTGTAGGTGGTCCGGCAATAACAAAATCGTTGTACATGACATCGCGCCGGTTTACGCCGTGTCCGGCCTCTACGAACTGATCCTCGTCTTGCCGGGCATGAACTAGCACAACGTCCACGTCACCGTTCCTGCCCAGGGTAAGCGCTTTTCCGGTTCCAACCGCGATGACGTCAACCTTGACATTGTACCTCTGCTCGAAAGGCGGAAGGAGGACGTCCAGCAGACCGGAGTTATCAGTGCTAGTGGTGGTCGCTAGCCTGAGGCGGACCGTCTGCGCGCCCGTAACGGCCGGAACGCCCCAGAGCACAGCAACGAACGCTACAGCGCAAATGAGCAGGACTGCTTCGAGATGGGCGAAAGCTCTGTTCAGAGTACCGATTTTTCCGCCTCCTTTAGCGGGATACCCATGAAATCCGATCTGCAAACCGTGAAAAAAACGGCAGTCTCTAGACCCGGTCCGGGACAGAGGCTGCCTCCTGCCTCCTTTCCAAGCGCGGGGGGTCTGACCGTTTCCAGTCAGGCCTGGCGGTCTGCACCCTTAGCTGTCACACCCGTAGGTATGCAGACTCGGAGACCTATGCACAGTTTACTCGAATCGTCCTCGTTAGTCAAGGAGCACAACACGCGATGTCAGAGACGGGGGGAGAATGCCGGCCGGCGGACTTGTTGTCGGAACGTATCGGTAGATGCGGGTCTCGTGACTAGCGCTGTGTTCCCGCTGGCGGGGGCGGAGGTACGATATACACATCGCCATACCGAGGAGGCGGTTGAGGCGCGGATTCCCACCACTTCTTCCAGAGCTCGGGCCGGGTGCCGAAATCGTGGCCGGTTATCTTTCGGAGCGCCTCTGCGGCGCTGGGTCTGAGATAGTAGAACTTGGTCATCGCCTCGATCAGCACAGGTACGGCGTCCCGGTCCTGAAGTTCTCCCAGATGGTCGGCGGCGGCGCTGCGCACCTGGTTTGGTTCGTAGTAGCGCGCGAGCACCTCGCGCAGCTTGTCCCTGATCCTGTCGCCACCGATGGTTCCAAGTCCGTTGACCGCGGCGGCATGCAGCTTCACCGTTCCCTCGTCCGTTAAGGGTCTATCCAGAAGAGCGATCAGATAGTCGACGCAATCTTCGCTTCCTATCTCGGCGAGAGCCTGCGCGGCGTACCAGGCGACGGTCCAATCCTCGTCCTCGCTCGCACGGCCGAGCACCGGAACCACCGATTCAGACTTGAGCTTGCCCAAAATGAAGGCGGCGGCTTGTCTCGAGGCAGTATCACCCCGCTCGAGTGTGGCTCCCAATCCGGGGAGCAACGACTCGCCGATGTCCGGTATAGCGGCGATGATCTGCTCCTGAGTTTCCGGATCGCCCTCCCTCAAGCCTTTTGTGAGGAGCGGGATGACTCTCGCAGCCTTCATTTTGCCGAGCGCCTTGGCGGCAGCGCTGCGCACCTGCGGGTTGGCGTCGGTGAGTTTGCTAAAAACTGTTGTTGCGGCGGACTCGTCTGCAATATCGCCAAGGGATCGGACGGCATTTGCGCGAACGGCGGGATCGGGGCTATCGCATGCCCTGATCAGGTCGGGCAGTGCACGCTCGCCGATGTCGGTGAGAACTCTCACGGCCTGATCCTGAACCTTTTCGCGCGCCAGCTCGCCTACGAGCAGCTTGGCGGTCTGCGGTTTTGGGGCGAGGCTCAGGATCTCGGCCGCTGCATCCCGGACCATGCCTTCGCTCTGGTTCATGATCGCGAGCAGACCCTGCAGCGCTGATTGAGTGCCGTCCTCCAGATAATCGAACCCGTGTTCCTGTACAGCAACGAGCATCTGAAGCTCGTCATCCGAGAAGGTTTTTACCCCCAAAAAGCGGGCATTTCGCATGAGCGCGGCGTGCGATCCCATCGCGACCGCTTCGTGGGTGCCCGGCGGATCGTGGACGACGAGCACAGCAAAACCGGTCCCTGCGGCCGCGCGGTTTTCATAACGGTACGTTTCGGGGGAAGAAGAACGGTGCGAGCGTGGAGATTCGCATACCCGGGCTCCGTCTATGTAACCGGGATACAGGTCGGTCAGTTCCGGGGGTAGCCTCCCCTCGTTGTCGCGCGCGTACTTGTCCAACGCACGCCCGAGCGTGTCCAGTCGGCTGAGACATTCTCGGTGGACGGCTTCGGGGCTACGCGCTCTCTGCGCGGCGAAAAACCAGCCTCCGGCGGCTCCGAGCACCGCCAACAGGACACATAATACTATCCAGTACCACCTCATCGAAGGCAAACCTCCTATTGGACTGAGTATTCGTCTCGTATCTGCTTCATGTCCTCCCAGACGTACTTTTTGGTCGAAGGATTTCTGAGACATGCGGCCGGATGGAACGTGGGCATCAGCTTAGTTCCGTGGTAATCGTAGAAGGTCCCGCGCAGCTTTGTAATACCCTCGCTCGTGCCGATGAGTGTCTGAGCGGCAAAAGCGCCGAGCGCGCATATGATTCGCGGTCGAATGATCTCGATCTGTTCGGTCAGGTACGGCAGACAACAGGCTATTTCGTCCGGAAGCGGGTTGCGGTTTTTCGGAGGACGACACTTTAGTATGTTGGCAATGTAGACCTCTTCCCTTGTCAGTCCGATAGACTCGATGATGCGCGTCAATAGCTGTCCGGCTCTTCCGACGAAAGGTCTGCCCTGAATGTCTTCGTCGCGGCCAGGTGCCTCGCCGATAAACATGAGCCGGGCCTCGGGGTTACCCTCGCCGAAAACCACGTTGTTTCTCGTTTCGTGAAGTCCGCATTTGACGCACTGGGACGCCGCCTGTTTCAGGGAATCAAAGCGTTCGAGGAGCTTCTCGCCACCGGCCGGGCGAGCGGCCGCCGCAAGCCGTTCCAGCACGTCGGGATCCAGCTTTGCGAGCCGGTTTCCCTGCTGGAGCTTGGTCTGGAGAAGTCTGCGCGTCAGAGCAGCTATTTCCGCCAGCTCGTTTCTCATGTCTTAACCTTCTTGTCGCTGTTTTGGCGATTGTCGGGCTGATCCGTCAGAAGCCTTGAGTCGCTCGGGCGTGGGCGAGGGCTCTCCGTTCGCCGTTGCGCAGCATGTGTATGACGCCCATCCCTTTCACGTCTTCTCCAACGATCTGATCGTGGTACCAGAACGTGCCGAGCCCTATGTTCGGCTCGATCTGGACGAACGTGTTTCCGTCCCATAGCCAATCGAGCAACAGCCCGTCCACCGACAGGTAGGAGCCTCCGTCAAGCGGTTCGAACTCCACTGCACCGGCATAATGTGTCGCAGCGTAACGCTCAACAGCCTCAAGCACCTGTCCGGACAGCCTCTCGAGCACGTCCAGCGGGAGATCCGGGGCGATATCTTCCATCATGAACATGTATGCCCCCTGCGATATGCTGGCGACGCCTCCTTTGACGTTTGCAACGATCACCTTGACCGGTGTGACCGTTCGACCGTTAGCGTCCCGCGTGATGATCGACCGGGCGCTCCACGAGACCGAGGAGGGATCTATCTCTCTGCCGAATATCGCGCGCAACGGTCTGTTGACCACATCCGACAGCAGCGGGCTAGAAATGCGCTCCTGGAAAACGACATCTTCAAGCCTGCTGAGCGCGTACCCGGCCTCGATCATACCGTCGATATCCTGTGCTGAAAAAAGTCTCACACCGCGTCCGCCCGACTCGCTTGCGGGCTTGACTACAAGCTCGGTTATGTCCTTGTTTGACGCCAGAAAGTCAATGATCTGGCCTCTGCTAGCCATCTTGACCGTCTCCGCATCTTGGCCGGCGGTCTGGACGTGCCTCCAGGCGGTTTGGCGGGGAAAGCGGACGGGGGTACCTTCAAAGATCTCATCGTAGATGGTCTTGTCATACGTTATACGCTGCATGACTCTGCCCCACGGCATGGGTACCCTGCACTGTTCAAGCTCTCCCGATTTCAGAAACTGATGGAGTCCGTGGAGATAAAGGTAGTCGACTCGAACAGGTTCATCCAGTTCCACCAGACACAGAGTCCCGTCCATTTTCATGAGGCAGTGTTTGAAACGGATGGTTTTGCGTCCCGTCGCCGGTTCTTCCTCACGGATCAGCTTGTTGACGAGCACAACGTTTGAAGACTGAAGCCGGTCGGCGTACCAGACGAACGTGAGCTGCGTATGTCCCCATCTGAGCAGCATGGCCTGGTTCGCCACGAGACCGTGCTCGTTCGCCGTCATTCTTTCATGTGAAAACCCGCGTATTACGCGAGGAACGGGGAATCCGTGCGTCCTGAGGGCCACTATCTCCCACAAACGCGCGTACTTCTTGTTGAAAGACTCGTGCGGCGAGTCACCATCTGTGCCAACGTCGATAAGCTGGTCAAGGTGCTCTTTTTCGATGGTCGTCTGACTGACGAGCGCCGCCTTAACGCGTTCGAATATGCGCTCTCGCGTCCTATGAAACAGGCGTTCTATTCCCTCTTCTCCGAACGCCTCGACAAACTCGACGTTGGACATGAGCTTGGTGCGCACAATATCCCGGCTGGCGTCGAATGTCAGCTGGAAGAACCTTTCCAGCGCTGCATACGCGAGCGATTCGACATCAACGTCCGCTCTGGGCAGGAGTGATTCAAGCAGGGCGAGATCAACGAGTTCGCCGAGACCGGCCACTCGTTCCAACGCGTCGGCGGACCTGGCGTGCCTGACGAGTGCCAGGAGCATCGAGATGGTCTTAGCATAATCGGTCTCTGACAGCGTCTGTCCCACGCTAACCCTACTGGCCATTTCGGACATTTCGTAACGGAGGTGGTACTCCGGTGGACCGACCAACTGGATGAGCGCCAAGAGAAGTTCGCCGACGCGGTTCAGGTACTGCTCGAACTGCTCCTGGATGAGACACTCGCGACTCGCGATCCAGTCGTTGAGCTCGTGGAAGCTTCGGTCGAACTCGTCATAATTGACCTTCATTGTCCGATGATGACCTCGCAATCTATGCTTCTTAGTGATCGTTCACGCGATGTTGCCGGAACCACACGACAGTGAGCCTCAATCCCTCATCGAGGGAGACCTGCGGGTGCCAACGCAGGTACTTTCTGGCGAGCGAGATGTCGGGTTTCCTGACAATGGGCTCTTCCGGTGCCGCCGGCATGAACTCTATCCGGCTTTGAGGCTCGGCGATAAGCTTGATTCTCCTCGCAAGGTTCAGGATGGATATATCGTCTGGGGAACCAAGGTTGATCGGCACGTTGTGATCGCTCATCAGCAACCTGTACATCCCTTCGACGATGTCGGTCACGTAGCAGAAGCTTCTCTTGTGGCCGCCGTCTCCCTTTATCGTCAAGGAATGGTTGTTCAATGCCTGGAGCACGAATGTGGATACGGCGCGTCCGTCGTCGGTACGCATCCTCGGCCCGTACGTGCCGAATATGCGGGCGATCCTGACTTCAAGTTCGTACATCTTATGGTACGCCATAGCGAGAGATTCGGCGGCTACCTTCGCCACGTCATAAAGACCGGTTTCTCCGAGATGATTGATCCTGCCGACATACTCTTCCGGCTGGACGCTGGTCTCGGGGATTCCGTATACCTCAGGGCTCGAAGCAAGAAAAAAGGTCGCCCCCTTGTGCCTCGCCAGACCGAGCGCGTTATAGGTGCCGAGGTAACCGGCGCGCAGCGCATCGTGCGGTATCTTCTCGTAGTCTTTCGGGCTGGCCGGCGCGGCGAAATGCAGCACGAAACCCACCGGGCCGTCTATGTCGATACGTTCGGTCACATCGAGCTTGAGAAACCGAAACATCTCGTTGGCGTTCAGCTTCTCGAGGTTATCCTCGTTGCCGGTGAGGAAACTGTCGAGACCGATGACCGTGAACTCCTCCTGCAATAGCCTTTCAGCCATGTGGGACCCGAGAAAACCCGCGACTCCGGTTACCACGCAAGTTATCTGCCGGTCGTGCTTCATTGTTCCACCTATAGCGGAAGTTCTTGCACTTCGCCCCCGTTATCACGTCGATAATTATACATTCAACAACCTGGGGTGTCCAGCATGGAGAGGAAGGCGCCGCGAGAGAAAGCGCAGGCGGTTGCGGTGCTTTGGCCGGTTCCTTGTTCACGCGAATCGGAGGCGGCTCAGCGCCGGCGTAAGTTTGACGGCGGGGAACCAAACGCATATAATCCGGGGTAGCAGTGTGGTTCTCAGAAGCGTTGCGTTTGACTGGGTGCAGAGGAGTGAATGAGAATTTGGGAAAAGAGACCGCTGGGTTTGAGGACATAATCCTCGATAGCATATCGGACGGTGTATTCACCGTGGACGGGGAGTGGCGGATAACGTCGTTCAACAAGGCGGCCAAACGCATCACGGGCGTCCCACGTGAGGCGGCTGTCGGTCAGAGGTGCTGCGAGGTTTTCCGAGCGAGCATCTGTGAGGGCGAATGCGCGCTTAGAGCCACGCTTGAAACTGGTGAACCGGTCATTAACAAGGCTATCTACATCGTCAACGCCGACGGCGAAACGGTTCCCGTAAGCATATCCACAGCAATCCTCAAGGATCAACACGACAGAATGATCGGCGGTGTCGAGACGTTTCGGGACTTGAGCGTTGTGGAGGAACTTCGCAAGGAGATTGAGCAACGCCATACCTTTGCCGACATAGTAAGCCAGAACAAGAAGATGCTGCGCATTTTCGATATCGTGCCGACAGTGGCAGAAAGCGACAGTACCGTCTTGATAGAGGGGGCAAGCGGAACCGGTAAAGAGCTTGTCGCGCGGGCGATCCACAACCTGAGCCCGCGGAAAGATGGGCCGCTTGTGACCGTAAACTGCGGTGCGCTCCCCGACACGCTTCTTGAATCGGAGCTTTTCGGATACAGGGCGGGCGCGTTCACCGATGCCAGAAAAGACAAGCCGGGACGGTTTGCTTTGGCGGAAGAGGGCACGATATTCCTCGATGAGATCGGAGATGTTTCTCCGGCGCTTCAGGCGAGGCTGCTACGCGTCATTCAGGAGAAAGAGTATGAGCCGCTTGGCGGGACCGGCTCGGTAAGAGCGGATGTTCGAATAGTGGCAGCTACAAACAGAGACCTCGAAGAGCTCGTGGAGAGTGGTTCATTTCGCAGGGATCTGTACTACCGCATCAATGTGGTGCGGATCGCACTTCCGCCTCTGGCGGAGCGCAAGGAGGACATTCCTCTCCTTGTTGAGCATTTCATCGGGCGGCTCAACGCGCTGCGGGGCAGGGAGATTGCAGGCGTCTCGCCCCAGGTGATGGCGGTACTAATGAATCACGATTTTCCGGGCAACGTGCGTGAGCTTGAAAACGTGCTCGAACATGGGTTTGTACTGTGCCGGAGCAACTTCATAGACGTGGAACATCTGCCTGAATATCTCGCGTCGCGTGCGGATAAGATGGGGCCGTCGGTAGAAGGTTCGAAACTGGCCGATGTCGAAGCGAGGCTGGTTTACGATGCCCTGAGACGGAACAATTGGAACCGGTCCGCCGCGGCCGCGGAGCTTGGAATTCACAAGACTACGCTGTGGAGGAAGTTGAAGCGGTTGGGGCTGGACTTGCCGCAGCAGGATGGTAGGGGCAGCCGTCGCGGCTAGGACTGCGTTATGCACCATTACACGTCTCCACAAGGATGCATATTGCATTCATATCTCCCGGGTTTACCTAGATTGGGTCCTCCAGCTATTCCTTAACTAACTGTTAATGGGTTAGTTACAAATACCCTCCAGTTTTGCGTCCTTCGGGCACTGATCTTGCTGAAGTTGTATATGGAAGTTGTTGGAGAGCCGTTGAAATGCGAGTAGCCGTACCGGTATTTAGGGAGCGCGTATCGCCGTTGTTCGACACGGCTCAGCGTATTCTCATCGCCGACATCACGGACGGAAATGAGGTTGAGCGTACTGAGCGTCCAATGGCAGGGCTTCTTCCGAAGCAGCGGGCGAATATGCTGTCGGAAGAGAGTGTATCGCAACTCATTTGCGGCGCGATAAGCTTCCCTATGATGAATCTCATTGCCGCTCAGGGTATTTCGGTGGCGCCGAACATAGCTGGGTACGTTGACGAGGTTCTGCGCGCGTACGTATCCGGGACGCTGTTCAGCCCGCAGTTCATGATGCCAGGGTGCCGCTGTAGGCAGCGCAGGAGATTCCGTCACGGTTACGGGGCGCGATGGATGTGATAGACATGGAGAGGATGAGGGATGAAACTTGCTATCAGCGCTAGGAGCAAAGACTTAGACAGTCCGGTTGACCAGAGGTTCGGTCGTGCGGAAGTTTTCATAATCTACGACACGGACACCGGCAACTCTGAAGGAATTGATAATCGGGCGAATTTGGACCTCGCGCAGGGCGCTGGAATTCAGTCCGCCCGCAACGTTGTAGCGCAAGGTGTCCAGTGCGTCATTACGGGGCATTGCGGACCGAAAGCGTACCGTAGTCTGAGTGCGGCCGACGTCAAGGTGATCTTGGGCGCTACGGGAACCGTGAGAGAGGCAATAGCGAGGTTCGAAGCCGGCGAACTGGAGGTGACGGACGAGGCGGATGTCGAGGGGCATTGGGTGTGAGTCTCAATGGTTACGGCGAGGGTCTAACGTTTGCTCAAGGAGGTGAATCAAGATGCCGTTTGGAGATGGAACTGGACCAGCAGGTCTCGGACCGATGACCGGCAGGGCAGCCGGGTATTGTGCCGGCTATGGCGTGGCGGGATTCATGAACCCGAATCCCGGTAGAGGTTTCTGGGGTCGGGGAGCGACGGTACTGCCGGGCGCGGGAGTGCCTTACCCTTACTATCCACCGGTGAACTACGGAACGGTTCCGTACGGTCCGGTGGCTGCTCCGGGATTTGGGTTCGGGTATGTCCCCGGGTTCCGAGGACGAGGTTTGGGCCGCGGTTGGGGACGCGGCAGAGGTAGAGGCCGGTGGGCCGGCCCGTATTACTAGTAGGAACAGGAAACGACCGTCGAGAGTTTCGAACGGCCGATGTGAATGCTTGGATAAACAACGTTGACTAGAGGAGGTGAACAAGATGCCGTTTGGAGATGGAACTGGACCAGCTGGTCTCGGACCGATGACCGGAAGGGCTGCCGGGTATTGTGCAGGCTACCCCGTTCCGGGATTCATGAACCCGATCCCTGGTAGAGGATGGGGTCGCGGCTTCGGAGGCGGCTTCGGAGGTGGCTGGGGACGTGGTCGCGGTTGGCGTCACGGGTACTACGCGACTGGTCTTCCGGGCTGGGCTCGAGGCGGAGCTGTTCCCGCGTGGGGGACAACCCCCTACGTTCCTTACGGAGCCCCTGCAACCCCGTTCGCGTATGGTGGTTCGTACGCGCCGCAGGTGACCCGGGAGCAGCAGTTGGACTTGCTGAAAGGGCAAGCCGAGTATCTCGAGGATGCGCTCGAGGGTATCCGCAAGCAGATGGAGGAGGTCGAGGCTGAGCCCAAGAAGGAGAAGAAATAGGGCGCCGGGCGTCCTGTGAGGCAAGGGCTACACAGTAGGGGCCCCGCCCTTGCCCCACGAATCGCCGTGCGACAGTGAAGTGCGTGATTGCTTCGTACGAGACTGAAATGAAGAGGTGACTTGTGAGAATTGTCGTGACATCAACAGGACCCGATCTCGACGCAGTGGTTGATCCGCGCTTCGGACGGTGCCAGTTTTTTGTGTTCGTGGAGACGGACGATATGGCTGTTGAGGCCATGGAGAACCCCAATATAGCTCTCGGCGGCGGTGCCGGGATACAATCGGCGCAGCTCATCGCGGATAAAGGTGCAGCAGTAGTGCTCACCGGCAACTGCGGTCCGAACGCGTACCAGACGTTAGCTGCCGCTGGTCTGCAGGTAATCGTGGGGGTCTCGGGTTCAGTGCGTGAAGCCGTTGAACGATACAAGACCGGCGCGCTCTCCGCTACCACGCAGGCCAACGTCCAAAGCCACTTCGGGATGGGCATGGGCGGAGGTATGGGTCGGGGCATGGGTCGAGGCATGGGTCGAGGCATGGGTCGAGGCATGGGCAGGGGGGCTGGCATGGTTCCCGGAGCTTCGATGACCCCGCCGGCACAGATGACGAAGGAGCAGGAACTCGAAATGCTCAAGCAACAGGCTGACGCGTTACAGCAACAGATTGAGGAGATTAATGCCCGTATCAGGGAAATCCATCGATAAACGGCAGAAAAGGTTGGGTGCACGACTCGCCCACTTGCAACAGGAACAAGTCGAGGCTCGCAACGACTGACTGGAACGCGTGAGGTGAATAGGGCGAACTTGTAGCGTGGTCGCCGGCAGTGCGGCAGAGTTTGGAGGCAAAGAGGTGAAACATGCAGACGTGGTAGTTGTGGGAGGCAGCGCAGCAGGTATACCGGCCGCTATAACTGCAAGAAGGCACTATCCTGACAAGAGCATACTGGTGGTGCGAAAAGAGAAGCAGGTCTTGATTCCCTGCGGGATACCCTACATCTTCGGGACCGTGGGTACCCCCGACAAGAACCTTATTCCTGACGGTGTGCTTGAAAAGAACGGGATTGAGTTTATCGTTGACGAGGTGACCGATATAGACCGTGGGAACAGTTCCGTCATAACGGCGGGCGGCGAGCAGATCGGCTACGACAAGCTTGTGCTGGCGACCGGTTCACTGCCAATCGTACCGCCGATCCCTGGATTTGACAAGAAGAACGTGTTTGTCGTGAACAAAGATGTCCGGTATCTCGAGGGATTGCTCGGGGTGCTGAATGGTATTTCGAATCTGGTTGTTGTCGGCGCTGGGTTCATCGGCGTGGAGTTTGCCGAGGAGTGCCGAAAAAACAGGGCCATTAAGATTATGCTTGTCGAACTCCTCCCTCACTGCCTGATGTTGGGTTACGACGAGGACGTCTGTACTGTGGTTGACGATGTAGTTGCCGCGTCCGGCATCGAGATTCTGACCGGCGAAAAGGTCGAGGCGATAGAGGGCAACGAGCAGGTCGAGATGGTCAGGCTCGCAAGTGGCAAAGAACTGAAAGCAGATATGGTTATTATCGCTATCGGAGCCGCCGCAAACGCTAAGCTTGCCAAAAAAGCCGGGCTTGAACTGGGGCCGGCCGGCGGTATTCAGGTCGACCGCGCAATGCGAACAAGCGACGCGAATATTTTCGCATGCGGCGACTGCGCCGAGAAGGTTTCCTTTTTCACCGGAAAGCCTACCAAGGTCAAGCTCGCTTCTATAGCTACCGCGGAGGCTAGGATAGCGGGAGCCAACTTGTTCGGCGTAAGACGCCAGAACACTGGCGCGATAGGCGTTTACTCGGTGCCCATAGGAAACACCGCTTTTGCCTCTGCCGGTCTTACGGAAAGGGACGCCAACGAGAACGGTTACGAGACAGCGGTCGGAGAAGCTGAATCGATCAACCGGCATCCCGGCTGTATGCCCGGAGCAGCGGCCCTCAAGGTGAAGCTCGTGTTCGAGAAGGGCACGGGCGTTATTCTTGGAGGTCAAGTCGTGGGAGGCGAAAGCGCCGGTGAAGTTATAAACGTCATCAGCGCGTGTATACAACGCAAGATGACTGCGGAGGACATCGCGGTGTTCCAGATGGGTACCCACCCTGCGTTAACGGCTTCGCCCATCGCGTACCAGCTTGTCAATGCCGCAGAAGCGGCGGCGGGCGCGATGCGCTGAGGACTTGGAATTCGGTTCTCCCAGTTCAATGGGTTACGGGTGATACTCGACAGGTAAGGAGGTAACAACTCATGCCCAGAGGAGATGGAACAGGACCTTCTGGTCAAGGACCCGGTACGGGTGGAGGAGGAGGACGCGGCGGTGGCGGTGGCGGTCGCGGCCGAATGGGTGGATTCGCAGCCGGTCCAGGTGGTAACTGTGTTTGTCCAAGCTGCGGGAAAACCGCGCCGCATCGAGTAGGTGTTCCGTGCACACAGTTGACGTGCCCGGCTTGCGGTTCCGCGATGACAAGGCAGAGATGAGCTTTCGTCATGAAACACTCAGAAGAGGAGGAGGTTGCACAGCGTTTCGAAGTGCGACCGATCGGATACATTCGTTCCGAGCACAAGGATGCGTCCGCCACTCCTATTCAGCCGGTGTACGCGCAGGGGTGCCGGGGACGCGCAGAGATATTGCCGGAGTATGAAGAAGGCCTGCGCGATCTGGAGGGTTTTTCTCACATTTACGTTATCTACTACTTTCACAAGGCTGGTGTGCCGAGCTTGACGGTGACGCCGTTTCTTGATGATGTGCCCCGAGGTGTCTTTGCGGCGCGATCTCCTCGGCGACCGAACCCCATCGGGTTCAGCCTTGTCCGCCTTGTGAAACGCGAGGGAAACGTTCTGCTTCTCGACGACGTGGACATGTTGGACGGTACGCCTATCCTGGACATAAAGCCGTTCCTGCCGCGGTTTGATTACCGGGAAAACGCGCGCGCAGGATGGCAAGAACAGGTTGATGAGAACGTTGCACAACTCAGAGGTCGAAGGCAGGAGACTTCTCGCGCAGACCGTAGTCAAACGTAGTTCGTGCATTCATGAATGAGGTGTCAACAATGGTAATAGCAGTGGCAAGCGGTAAAGGCGGTACCGGCAAGACGACGGTCGCCACGAATCTGGCAGTCACTCTGGCAAGACGCGGCAGGACAACATGTTATCTCGACTGCGACGTCGAGGAGCCGAACGGTCACATTTTTCTGAAACCTGAGATCACGGGGTCGACATCGGTCGGCGTGCCGGTGCCGGAAGTGGACATGGACAGGTGCACCGGCTGCGGCAAATGCGGCGACATATGTCAGTACAGCGCCATCGTTTGCATAAACAAGAAGGTGCTGACCTTCCCGGAGCTCTGTCATGGTTGCGGCGGATGCAGTCTGGTCTGTCCCGAAGAGGCGATCTCAGAGGTGCCGCGCGAAGTTGGCATCATTGAGGAGGGGATGTCCGACGGGGTGAGGTTCGTGCACGGTCGGTTGCGCGTGGGCGAGGCGATGTCACCGCCGCTCATACGCGAGGTCAAGAAGAGGGTTCCGGGGGAGGGCGTTGCGATTGTCGATGTCCCACCGGGGACGTCCTGTCCCGTTATTGAAGCGGTGAAAGGCGTTGATTTTGTCATCCTGGTGACTGAGCCGACCCCTTTTGGGCTTAACGATCTGGAGCTTGCCGTGGGGATGGTTCGCGAGCTTGGATTGCCGATGGGCGTCCTGATCAACAGGTCGGATGTCGGGGATGCCAGAGTGAACAAGTACTGTGAACGCGAGGGCATTGAGCTTCTGTTGGAGATACCGGATGACAGGAAGGTTGCGGAGGCTTATTCAAAAGGCGAAATGGCGGTGGACGCCATGCCTGAATGGGAGCGATGGTTTGAATGCGTCTTCATTCGTCTTGTTGAAACCATCGACTCACATAGCGCATGAGAAACGGGGCGGAAAACCAGAAATGAAAGAGCTAGTGGTGATTAGCGGTAAAGGCGGCACGGGCAAGACGAGTATAGTAGCCTCGTTCGCTGCTATGGAGGAGAGAAAAGTGCTCGCCGATTGCGATGTGGACGCTGCCGATCTGCATCTGGTTCTTGAGCCGACAGTGAGGCACGAGGAGGAGTTCTACGGTGGGAATCAGCCGGTAGTGCGGACCGAGGACTGCGTTGGCTGCGGCGAATGTCTGGAGCGCTGCCGGTTCGACGCGGTGCGTATGGACGGTGACAGAGCAGGAGAGGCGACATTCTCTATCGACCCGATTGCCTGCGAGGGATGCGGCGTGTGCGTGCATGTGTGCCCTGTGGACGCGATAGATTTCCCGAGGAAGAAGAGCGGCGATTGGTTCATCTCGGATACGCGTCACGGCACGATGGTTCACGCGAAGCTGGGGGTTGCCGAGGAGAACTCGGGGAAGCTCGTAACGCTCGTGAGAAACCAGGCCAAGCAGGTCGCGAAGAAACAGGACGCCCCGTTCATCATCGTGGATGGTGCACCCGGCATAGGGTGCCCCGTCATAGCCTCCATAACGGGGGCGGATCTCGTGCTGGTTGTGACGGAACCGACGATGTCAGGGATGCACGATCTGGAGCGGGTTATCGAGCTGGCCCGGCATTTCGACATAAAGGCGAGCGTTTGCATCAACAAGTGCGATCTGAACGAGGATATGGCGGAAGCCATCGAACGGAGTAGCGCGGAACTTGGTGCCGAAGTTATCGGCAAAGTCGCGTACGACGCTGCGGTCACAAAAGCACAGTTGCAGAAGAAAAGCATAGTGGAATATTCGGATGGGAAGGTCGCGCAAGAGATTAACAGGATGTGGGAGCGCATAAAGGAATTACTGTGCGCACCCGCGGCGACGTCGGGCTGAATCGCCAATGGATAAGGAGAGGTATCGAAGATGAGAGATGGAGAATCGTCAACGCGCGCCGGCGACGATGTTGGGCAGCAGGTGCGCGACAGGAAGCTTGAGGATTACCTTGAGCGAGAAGCGCTTGGCCGTCGGATGGACCAGATCAAGCACAAGATCCTGATACTTTCCGGCAAAGGAGGCGTCGGGAAAAGCACTGTGGCGGCGAGCCTCGCCATCTCGCTGGCCCTGAGTGGACACCGTGTGGGACTGCTCGACGTTGACATTCACGGACCGAGCGTTCCCAAATTGCTGAACATCGAGGGACGTCGTATCTCGGTTCGGGACGAGACGATCATCCCGATAGAGTTCGACAAGAACCTCAGGGTGATGTCGATTGGACTGCTTCTGCAAAGAGATGACGATGCGGTCATCTGGCGCGGCCCGATGAAAATGGGTGCAATCAAGCAGTTCCTCAAGGACGTCGAATGGGGCGAGCTCGATTACCTGATCATAGACTCGCCGCCCGGAACCGGCGACGAACCGCTGTCGGTGTGTCAGCTTATAGAGAAGGCCGACGGGGCCGTCATCGTTACCACGCCCCAGGATATCGCCGTGACCGACGTTAGGAAGGCAATAACGTTCTGCTGGAGGCTGAGCCTTCGCGTGCTTGGTGTCGTGGAGAACATGAGCGGATTTGTTTGCCCGAAGTGCGGCGAGGTAACGCACATTTTCAAGAGAGGCGGTGGCGAGAAGCTTGCGTTCGAAATGGGGGTACCGTTTCTGGGTCGTATACCGATTGATCCCCAGGTTGTCGAGGCGTCCGACAGCGGTAAGCTCTATCTCCACTTCTTATCACAATCTGAGACAGCGAGGGCGTTCGCTGAGGTCATTCGTCCTGTGCTGGCAATGGTCGAGCCGGCTCGGCACGACGAGAAGACTTAGCCAAACGGAAAGGAGAACGTGAGATGAAGATCGCGATTCCCATAGCACGAGGCAAACTGAGCTTGCACTTCGGACACTGCGAGGAGTTTGCTCTTGTTGATGTTGACACTGAGACCAAGGAGATCGTGTCCACCGAGAGGGTGCCCGCGCCGGATCATCAACCGGGACTGTTGCCGCGCTGGCTGCACGAACACGGTGCCGAGGTAATCATAGCCGGCGGTATGGGCATGCGAGCGAAGACGCTTTTCGCCGAGAACAATATCCGGGTTGTCACAGGCGCTTGCGAGGATGAGCCGGAACGTATCGCTGAAGCGTTTCTTGAAGGGACGCTAAAGGTCGGCAGGAACATTTGCGATCACTAGATCGCAGATCGGTAGCATGCCGAGGCCCCCGGGAAGGGTGAGAGTCCTTGCGGCAGGGCGTGTTGTTCGGAGCGAGAAGCTGCGGAATCAGCATGGTGGGAAGATGAAGGTGGAACAGCTTATTGAGGAGAGACTTTCGGAAGTCATAGACCCTGAGACGGGTCTTGATGTGGTTCGCATGGACCTTGTCCATGACCTGCGGGTCGACGGCGGACACGTAACGTTTGTCCTTCGCCCGACATCGCCTGTTTGTCCTATGGCATTCAGGCTTGCCGCGGATATCCGCGACGCGGTGCGCAGTGTGTGTGGAGTGAGCCGCGTGACGGTGAAGGTCGAGAACTTCCGTAGAGCGGCGGAGCTCGAATCGCTGCTTGAAGAGGAGGACTAGTGCGCGCTGCCCGTAGATGGACGGGCACGAGGAGGCCGATGACATGCCAACATATGAGTACGAATGTACGGGATGCGGGCACCGGTTAGAGAAGTTTCAGCAGATGACCGATGAACGGCTGAGGAAATGCCCGGAATGTGGCGGTAAACTGAAACGACTTATCGGAACGGGGGCGGGCATCATCCTCAAAGGGAACAGTTTCCGCCGGAGCGACTATTCCAGCTCTTCAACAACGTCGCGCTGCGGAACACGTTCTCCTTGCTGCGGGAGGGAGACCCCCTGTGCTACGCCGCCGTGCGAAGGTTGACAGATGATTATCGAACTCCGGCCCGTAGGGGTCGTGCGGTCGTGCGACGATGACGCAACAGCGACAGGTACGCACGGAGAAACTCTCGTTATTGAAGTGTATCCCGACTACGCGGAAGGGCTAACCGGGATTGAGCGTCTCAGCGAGGTTCAAGTTCTCTACTGGATGCATGAGCTGGACGAAAACGACCGGAATACCCTGATCACACATCCACGGGGCAACAGGGCACGTCCAAAGGAGGGCGTTTTCGCGTTGCGCAGTCCCATGAGACCCAATCCAGTAGGTTGCTCGGCGGTGAGGCTTCTCAAACGTGAAGGCAATAGGCTGTTGGTAACCGGACTTGATGCGCTGGTCGGCTCGCCTGTCTTGGACATCAAACATTCGTGAGTTCCGAGGCGACAACTGATGGGGTGTTACATGAGTCACGCGACTCTCTCAACATTTTGTGTGACTGCTGCCTGCGCGACAGCTCTGGTCGTGCTGGCTCTTGTGCTCGTGAGGCCGCGCACAGCCTCTCGTGACGGGAGCATTCCGGGCGCCCTGGCGGCTGAGCCTAGCGGCAGTGTTACTTTGACTGTGCTCTACGACAACTACAGATACAGTGAACACCTTGAGACGGGATGGGGATTCTCCTGTCTCGTTCAGGGATTGGAGAAAACCATCCTTTTCGATACGGGAGGCAATGGCCGGATTCTGCTTAACAACATGGCGAAGTTGGGTGTGAAACCCGACGCCATCGACATTATTGTGCTATCACACAATCATCACGACCACACGGGCGGATTGGAGGCGTTCTTGGCGCAGAACCATACCGTAACGGTCTTCGTTCCCGCATCCTTTCCGGAGCGGTTCAAGAGCCGGCTGCGTGACTCAGGAGCCACCGTGGTTCCGGTCAGTCACGCATGCAGGATCTGCGAGGGAGCGCAGTCGACGGGAGAACTAGGTACAGGGGTTAGAGAACAGGCGCTCTGCATCAACACAGTAGACGGGCTGTTTGTGATCACCGGATGCGCTCACCCAGGCGTTCTGCAAATGGTCCAGGTAGCCCGCGAATTGAGTCTGGCCGGTGTTTGCGGGGTCATGGGCGGGTTTCATATGAAAGGGTTTTCAGCCAAGCAGATCGGCCTGGTCGTTGGAGGCCTAAGAGAGACGGGAATCAGCGTTGGTCTGCCATGTCATTGTTCCGGTGATCTCACGAGACAGATGATGGGCGAATCGTTCGAAGGCGAGTACAAAGAGACAGGCGTCGGAGCCCGGGTGCAGCTCACGCTCGAAGCGCTTCCGAGAACCGAAGGGCGGAAT
>Ga0180438_10003003_pt1 | contig 26284 bp, 26 predicted proteins | sample SS_ome_12_FD_132455 | JGI IMG/M metagenome (GOLD analysis project Ga0180438, IMG submission 132455) | Hypersaline lake sediment archaeal communities from the Salton Sea, California, USA - SS_3_D_2 metaG | ecosystem: Environmental > Aquatic > Non-marine Saline and Alkaline > Hypersaline >... | reverse complement strand
TATGTAATATGCGCACGGGGGGAGAGGGAAAAAGAAACCCCCCCGAAAAGGAGGAAAAACGGGGGGGTAAAAAAAAGATCATCTCCTAGGGGAGTCGAACCCCTGTTGCCGGGATGAAAACCCGGTGTCCTAACCACTAGACGAAGGAGACAATTGAGCCGCGAAGGAATCGAACCTTCGACCCACGCCTTAAAAGGGCGTTGCTCTACCGACTGAGCTAGCGGCCCTGCTCGGGTTTAATGTAGTACCGTTTCAGGGGCAGGTCAATATTTTTTTCCCTGCGTCCGTTCATCAGCGGGGAGGAAGATTTTACAGTTTGATACCATGTAGGATAAGGGGAAGCATTGTGCACAGCATGACCGGTTATGCGTCGAAAGTGTTCGAGCTCGATCAGTACACCCTCCAGATCGATATTCGATCTTTGAACAGTAAATTCCTTGAAATGCGGTTCAGGCTTCCCTATGCGCTGGAATTCATGGAGGAAAGCCTGAGAAAGATATTGAAAACCCAACTGCGACGAGGGAAGGTGGATGTTATCCTGAAACTGACGGCGCATGAACAGCTGGAGCTCGCAAATCTGCGGAGCTTCATCCAGAAGTACTACCGCATCATCAAAAGGATACAGGATGAGATGCACACGCAGTTTGAGATCTCTCTCTCTGAGATTCTCTCCCTCAAGAACCTCATCAACCCCACAGAGGAGTTTGTGTACGGTGAAATACCGGACAAAGAAATCCAGAGAGCCTTTATCGCAACCGTGGAGTCCTTTCTCGAGTCAAGGCACGCAGAAGGGGAACACACAAAGGGGGAAATTCTGAGTCATATTCAGGAGATCAACGATTCAATCACCCGTGTTTCTGCCAGTTATCCGGGAATCGTCGAGAAATTCAAACTGCAGCTGAAGGAAAAAATTCAGGAGCTTATCGAAGGGAAAGTCGACGAGACCCGCATCATGATGGAGGTCGGCATATTTGCCAATAAGGTGGACATCAGTGAGGAGATCTCGAGAATAAGGGGGCATGTCGGGAAGATGATGAGCTGTATCGAATCCGATGAGGCCTGCGGGAGGGAGCTCGATTTCATCGTCCAGGAGCTGAATCGAGAGATCAACACCATCGGGTCTAAAGTTCCGGACTTCATGGTTTTGGAAGAGGTGGTGAACGTGAAAGTGTGTCTGGAGAAGATCAAGGAGCAGGTACGAAACATTGAGTAAACGGGGATTTTTACTGGTGATCACGGCGCCGTCGGGGACAGGGAAAACGACCGTTTACAGAAAAGTGCTCGAGCGAAACCCGAGGCTTGTATTTTCCGTATCATACACCACCAGATCAAAAAGAAAGAATGAGACAGAAGGTGTTGATTACTTTTTTATCGATCAGGTCACGTTTCGCAGGATGAAGGAGAGGGGGGAGTTTCTCGAGTGGGCGGTGGTGCACAATGATCTCTACGGGACTGAGAAAAAACAGGTGGAAAAGATACTCTCAAAGGGAAAGATCTGTGTTCTCGATCTGGATGTTCAGGGTGCTCTGAACCTGAAGAGCCAGTATCCGCATGCAGTCACGGTTTTCATCAAACCTCCGAGCATGGAAGAGCTCTCACGAAGGCTGAAAAAGCGAGGTACTGAAGATGAGGGGGTTGTGCAGGTGCGGCTTCGGAATGCAGAAAAGGAGCTTGCATATGCCTCTGATTTTCAATATATTATTGTGAATGACGTGGTGGAAAATGCGGTTAAGAAATTGGAAGAAGTAATCGAAATAGAAACTAGAAAGAGAGAGTGAAGCATGCTTCCAATCTATCAGATTATAGATTTTGATGAAAACAGGTACCTTCTTGCACGAGCAGTGATGAAAAGGGCGAGAGAGATCAACTTTATTGGAGACGAAGGTCTCGAGCAGGAGAGCGGTAAGATCGCATCTCTTGCGCTGAATCAGATTTTGCTGGACGATATAAAGTATATACTCCCGAGAGAGGAGAAGGCCAAGAAAGCATAATCTCTTCGCTTTGTGACGAAACGAGTTTTTCCGTCGTCTTTCTTCTGGATTGGAAAATCACCCGGAATGGTATGCACTCCTGACGTATTCATACCGACATTACTCTCAAGAGTTATTGCAAAGTGGGATGCAACCCAATAATTTTTCTGTTTGGCCCCACCGCAGCAGGAAAAACCGAGCTCGCATGTGCACTGGCCGAGGGAATTGGTGAAATCATTTCTGTAGACTCGATGCAGGTGTACAGAGAGATGGATATTGGTACTGCGAAACCGACTGATGCGCAGAGGCTGAGAGTACCACACCATCTGGTGGATGTGGTTCCGCCAAACAGGAGGTTCAGTGCTGGGGATTTCAGACGTATTGCATCGAGGTTGATCGAGGAAGTGCACAAGAGAGGGAAACTGCCTTTCCTGGTGGGTGGGACCGGACTCTACTTCAAGACCATCGAGTACGATCTGCTGGACGTTCCGCCGGGGGATCTCCGGTTGCGGGATTCTCTGTACAGAATGGAGGAAAAAAGCCCCGGCATTCTTCATGATAGGCTCAAGGGCGTGGATCCTGTTGCGGCAGAGCGGCTTCATCCCAATGACATTCTTCGGATCGTGAGAGCGCTCGAAATAGTGCAGTGCACGGGAAGCGCATATTCTCGTTTCCTCGGCAGGGAAAAACGGAAGGTAATTTCACCTCTGAAGATCGGTCTGACTCTACAGAGGGAAGAGCTGTACAGGAGGATAGAGGAACGCTGCTCGAAAATGATCGCTTCCGGCCTTGCGCGGGAGGTGCACAGCCTGATTGAGAGAGGATGCACGGAAAAGCACTCCTCAATGAACGGGCTTGGATACAGCCACTATGTGCAGTATTTCAAGGGGTGCCTCTCACACGGTGAAACCGTCAGGCTGTTCATCAGGGATACGAAACGATACGCGAAGAGGCAGATCACCTGGTTCAGAAGGGAAAAAGATACTGCTTGGTATCTACCGGATGATTTCGAGGTGATCAGGAAGCGGGTCCTCGGGTATATAGAGAGCACCGGGTTCATGTGAGTCGGTCTGGGTCGACATCCAGGGAAAGGAGGGGACTGTGGTATCAATCGTGATCATGGCGGGAGGAAGAGGTGAAAGGTTCTGGCCGAAGAGCGTACGAAGCAGGCCGAAGCAGTTTCACAGGATCGTCTCAGGGAGAACGATGATTCAGGAAACGTTTTACAGAGTCTATCCGGAAGTGAAAAAGCAGAATATACATGTCGTTGCGGGCCGTGAGTTCCGGACTTTGATTCTGAACCAGCTCCCCGAGCTACCGGAGGAGAACCTTATTCTGGAACCGGAGGGGAAGAACACCGCCGCAGCAATCGGCCTTGCTGCAGTTGAGCTCTCGAAGAAAAATCCCGGATGCTCGATGATGGTTCTGACAGCTGATCACGTGGTTGCGCCAAAAGAGGAGTTCCTGCGGGCAATCGAAACCGCCGTCTGTATGGCAGAACACGATTATCTAGTGACCTTCGGTATACCTCCGGACAGGCCTGCGACTGAGTACGGGTACATCGAGACCGGTGCCCCGATTCCGGGAGAGTATGGGCTTCCTGTGATCGGGGTGAAGAAGTTCAGAGAAAAGCCTTCGCGAGACAAGGCAGTGGAATATATTGAAAAGGGGAACTACCTGTGGAACTCGGGAATGTTCGCCTTTCGCGCTGAAAATATACTGCAGGCATTGGAAAACCACCTGCCCTCCCTGCATCGTGCACTTTCGAGGATTTCAGAGAGTATCGGGACAGACATGGAGGAGCGTGTGAAGCAGGCGGAGTTTCAGAAACTTGAAAGCATTTCGATTGATTACGGAGTCATGGAAAAAGCCGACAACATCGCCTGCGTGAGACCCAGCTTCGTCTGGGACGATGTGGGATCCTGGGGAGCACTCTCCAGGCACAGAAAAGCTGACTCCGATGGGAATATACTCCCCGGAAATACCGTTGTCATTGACTCGAAAAACAACATTGTCGTTGGTGAAAAAGGGTTCCTCGTTTCGCTTGTAGGCGTATCCGACCTGATCATCATAAAGGACGAAACACGGCTTTTGGTTTGCAACAGGAATCAGGACCAGAGGGTGAAGGAGGTCATCAGGGAGCTTGAGAAAAACAAAAAGTACGAGCCATACCTTTAATGGTGTTGATGGAAAGCCAATATTTCTATATATTATGTGCATTATAGGAAGCGCTCTGAAATCGTTACAGGAGAAGATAAATCAGATTGATGCCTTTCAGGAGTAAACTCGTATGGAAAAGGATGAAAAATACCTGCCGGAAGTCGATTTCGCGAGCTTTGTTTTAATGATGAGCTCTTCCGCATGGGTGAGCCTGGGCAAGATTCAAGATCCCGTTTCCGGAGAGGTGAAGAAGGACCTCAAGGGTGCCCAGTACAGTATCGATGTACTGATCATGCTGAGAGAAAAGACCAGGGGGAATTTGGTCGAAGAGGAAGAGAAACTGCTGAACGGGATCATATCGGATCTGCAGGCGAACTATGCGCAGACCTTTTTTTCGGGTAAAGGCGATACGTCTCCAGAAAAATTAAAAGAAGACATCGCCGGTGATACCCAGGAGAGAAAAGGCACGGCAGAGAGTGATAAAAAAGATCAGGACTCGAAGTAAATTCCATAACAGGAGGACGAATGCCATCTGGAAAAAAAAGAAAACGGCAGAAGATTGCGACTCACAAAAGAAAAAAACGGCTGAGAAAAAATCGTCATAAAAAGAAATAGGATTGTGTGATCCATGCGTGATCTTATCTTCGGGGGTCGTACCCTGATCATGGGTATCCTCAATGTAACCCCCGATTCCTTCTATCCAGGTAGCAGGGTGAGGGAGACACAGGTTGCGGTTGAGCGGGCCCTTCTATTCGAACATACTGGAGCGGATATTGTGGATATCGGGGGTCTGTCTACCCGACCGGGTGCCGATGAAGTTTCTGTGGATGAAGAGCTTGAGCGGGTAGTGCCGGTCATAGAGAAAATCAGAAATGAGAGTGAAATTTTCATCTCTGTGGATACCTACAGGCCCCGGGTTGCAGAGGAGGCTGTACGGTGCGGTGCTGATATAATAAACGACATTTCAGGCCTGCGATATGAAATAGAGCTGGCAGAAGTTGTCGCGAGCACAGATTCGCTGTTGATACTCATGCACATACGGGGTAAGCCATATGACATGCAGAGCTTCGCGGTGTATGAGAATGTGCTCGATGAGGTTGTAAAGGAGCTCTATGAATCAGTTGAAAGAGCGCTGGGCGCCGGGATCGATCGAAGCAGGATCATTCTGGACCCTGGAATAGGATTTGCAAAAAAGGCTGAGCATAACCTTCTCCTCCTGAAACATCTCCCGCGCATCAGGGAAATGGGTTTCCCGGTCCTCGTCGGGCTCTCACGGAAATCATTTCTCGGCGTGTACACAGGACTCGAAGTCGAAAATCGGTTGATCCCGACGGTTGCCGCGAATGCTATATCAATTTTTCAAGGTGCCGATATTATTAGAGTACACGATGTGGAAGAGGCGAAGATCACTGCACGGATCGCAGATGCGATAAAGCAGAGCTGATTCGTATCCCCAGAGATGGTGAACGGATGGATATAATCTTCAATGTATACTGGGTAGAGAACTATCTTCTTCCCTTCATTGATATAGTCATAATCGCCTATGTTATCTATAAAATTTACCAGATGATATCCGGAACCAGAGCCATACAGGTTGTGAAAGGACTCGCGCTCATCATCTTTGCGGCCTGGTTCTCCCACTTTTTGCACCTGGAAACCGTGAGCTGGCTTCTGAATCAGCTCATTCAGGTTGCAGTGATCGCGGTGATCATCCTGTTCCAGCCCGAGCTGAGGAGGATGCTTACGAAAATCGGACAAAACCGTTTCTTCGGGATGTTCTTCAAAGAAAATGTCACAATAATCGACACCCTCTCATCCTCGGTAGAGGAGCTTTCAAACAAGCAGATCGGTGCGCTTATTGTGATTGAGTCGAATGTGGGGTTGAAGAACTACATCGAGTCAGGCACCTATATCGATGCAATGTTGAGCGCAGAACTCCTCTTCTCCATTTTCAGGAAAGAATCACCCCTACACGACGGAGCGGTGATCATCAGGAGAGACAGGATCATCGCTGCGAAATGCATCCTTCCGCTCACAGAGCGACATAAGATAATTGAGGGATATGGGACGAGGCATATGGCTGCACTGGGGCTGGCGGAAGAGACCGACGCCTTCGTCATAATCGTGTCAGAGGAAACGGGGAAAATTTCGGTAGCATGGAATGGGAGTATAGAGATGGGTCTCTCTATAAAACGTCTGAAGGAACAGCTGAACGAACTCTTCTTGATGAAATCGCAATAGAGCCATGCGAATAAACATCGTCAGAAAAATTACCTACAACTGGCATATCAAGCTCATCTCTCTTGCGCTCGCGTTCATTCTCTGGGTTTATGTGGACAGCCTCAAGCAGAAGGAAAGATTTTTTTCGGTTTCACTCGAAATGAAGAACGTGCCCGAAGGGTACCTGGTATCAAACGATCTTCCCCCTTCGGTGAAGGTCGTTCTCAGGGGGAAGGAAAGCCGTCTCGCGCTGGTGGATGGGGAGAAGCTCCGTGCTTACGTGGACCTCGAGGGCAGTGTGAAAGAAGAGACACGGAAAACGGTGAGGGTCGACAGGAATCTGATACCCCAGGGTGTCTCCATTAAAGAGGTGGAGCCAAGAATCATCGACGTGCAGATCGAAAAGGTCGAAGAAAAGCGAGTGAGTGTGATTCCGGTCATTATAAACGATCCACCTGAAGGGTATTACTTTGAAGATGTACAGATAGAACCTGAACAGCTGCTCGTCAGAGGGCCGGAATCTCTTCTGAAGAACCTCAGCTCGGTCTATACCAAGGACATCGATATCGGGAACCTGACCGAGACCACCTTGCGTGAGGTGGCAGTTAATATAGGTGACAGCAAGATCATGGTCGAAGGTCAAGAGTCGGTGAGGGTGAGGATTATCGTCAAAGAGCAGTATGTGCTGAAGAGGATCACCAAGAGGAAGATCTTCACGCGAAATTTGGCCGAAGAGTTCTCTGCGGAGCTCGAGAATCGACCGATTTCTCTGCTTCTGAGAATACCGAGAAAACTCGAAACGGTTTTTTCTCAGGATCAATGCACACTCTTCATTGATCTTGAAGAGGTGAGATCGCCAGGAATGTACCAGCTTCCGCTCATATTTGAAACGGATTTGAGGGATGTGTCCCTGATGAACATGGACCCTGAAAGGATCGAGGTAACCGTGCAAATGATGGCGAAGAAACAGGCGGGCTCGGGGTGAGCTATCTGGAGGAGGAGAAAGAGTGGATGAATCGCAGGTGAAAGTATCCTATTACCTGAAAAATCCCATAGTCTGCCCGGTGTGTGGTACTTCATTTTATAAAGAAGAAATGCTCTCTGGGGGTGGGCGGCTCATTGCGCGAAATATCACCGATGAACTTCGTCGTGAGTATGAACCCAGTAAGAAGGTGGGTGAGGTAAATCCCCTCATATATCCGGTCACCGTGTGTCCCGAGTGTCTTTACGCGGCTTTTCCGGAGGATTTTCTTCTCATAGAGAAGGAGCTCCAGTCTGTTTCCTTTTCGCAGAGACGGAAAAGGAAAAACGATATCCAGCTCGTCTTCCCGGTGATAGATTTCGCTGGGAACCGAAACCTGTTATCGGGCACCGCGAGCTACATCCTCGCGATCGGCTGTTACTCGTTCCATCACAAAGATCAGGCACCCACCTTCAAAAAGGCACTTGCATCGCTCAGATGCGCCTGGCTTTTCAGCGATCTCGACAGAAAGTATTCTGGACAGAACTACGACCGGCTGAAGCTCATCATGTACAGAAAGTCGATGGGATATTATGAAAAGGTGATCGGGTATGCACAGACTGGTCAGGAAAGGATAGACGGGGTGAAGAACTTCGGTCCGGACCTGGATAAAAATTTCGGTTTTGAAGGGGTTCTTTTTATATCGACATTGCTTCTGTATAAGTATGGGGACGAAGGTGAGCCTCATCAGAGGATACAGAAGCTTTTGAGTGCGAAGAGGATTGTGAGCAAAATATTCGGTTCCGGAAAGTCCTCCAAGAGCAAACCGTCTTTCATACTGGACCAGGCAAAAGATCTCTACGAGAAGATCACCGGGAGAATTGAACAGCTCAGCTGAGGGAGAGAATGCGTCACATTGCGCTTGAAATCGCTTATGACGGGAGCGGATATTCCGGATGGCAGACACAGGACAACGCGGTGACCATTCAGGGGGTCATTGAGGAAAAACTCTCTCAGATTGCTCAGGAGAGACTGAGACTCTCAGTGGCCGGCAGGACAGACGCGAGGGTTCATGCAGTGGGACAGATTGCCTCTTTCAAGAGCAGTCTCACCCTTTCAGAGCACACGCTGCAGCGCGCCTTGAACGCACTGCTCCCGATGGATATCCGAATAAACCGCGTGTTCGAGGTGTGTGACAAATTTCATCCACGGTACAGTGCCAGGGGGAGGTGGTATCGATATCTCATCAGCAATGCGCCTGTTCCTGTTCCTTTTCTGAAAAGTTACGCCCTGTGGGTGAGCAGGAGGTTGCATACCGGTCTACTCAACAAATACTCAGAGAGGATCATCGGTTCCCATGACTTCACCAGCTTTGCAACACTCGAGGAAGAGGAAGTAGCTGTGCGGGACGTGTATCAATGCAAATGTACGCGGTGGATGGATTTTGTCGTTCTCGACATCATTGCAAACAGTTTCCTGCGAAAAATGGTGAGAACAATTGTCGGTACTTTTTTAGAGCTCGAGAAGGAAGGGGCTCATCCGGAGCGTGTGGGTGAGATTCTTTCAGGATGCAGCCGGAGCACAGCGGGGACGACTGCCAGCCCCCTGGGATTGTATCTTATGAAAGTGTATTATTGAAGGTACACCAATCATCTGGTTATGAGGGGGCATGCGGTTCAGAAGCTTCCACACACATGAAAGCCAGGCGTTGCGGTCGGAAATTTCTCTGCGGAAGCATTTGAATTAAACCGATGATATATGCATAAACTACTCTCACCAGGCGGCCGGGTGGAAAAGCCGACAAAGAACGGGTGCTTCATATGTTAGTTGTGATTCTTCTCATTGTGATCATACTTATATTCGCCCTGGTCGGCTTTTTTCTTCAGTCTGCCAAAGGAAAAAAACGAATAGACAATGCTCTGAGCTTTTTCAATGCAGAAAAATACAAGGAAGCGCTTGATATCTTTCAATCGCTCTATTCAAAGGACCCGGGGAACAAGGTGTACAATTGGTACATGGGGCAGTGTTACGAATACCTGAAGAATTATGAGCTCGCCCTTGTGGAGTACAACAAGGCTTCACTGAGTACCGTGTTTAACCCGCCGCTGGATGAAGCCGATATACACAAAAGGATCGCGATGGTAAACCTTGAACTCGGCAATGTGAACAAAGCCTATCAGGAGCTGCAAATCGTAAGTACACTGGATCCCAAAGACAGTGAGACCTACTACCTTTTGGGAATCCTGGCAAAGAACAATGGTGAGCTTCAGAAAGGGCTCGAGTATTTTGAAAAAGCGATCCGGTACAGGAAGGAACACCCGGAAACCTATCTGGAACAGGGGAAGCTCAACTATCTTCTGAACCATGCAGACAAAGCGAAGAGGTCTCTTGCCCAGGCAATTTCTCTCAATCCGGAGTTGAATGAGGCGCACTACTACTATGGCCTACTGCTTGAAAAGGATCGGGTCTACCAGAAGAGCATCGATGAATTCCACCAGGCGACACGCGATGAGCGTTTCAAGTTTGATTCACTCATGCATATAGGCTCTGTGTATATGGCCCAGGGTGAAAAGGAGAGTGCCTTCGAGTATTTTGAGAAAGCCTTTGCTGAGGGGACGACGAATCTTGAGAATCTTCTGGACGCAAAATATACTTTTGCGAACTTTCTCATTCAGGAGGGCGATCTCGCACGGGCGATGAAGATGTGGGAGGAGATTCAGGCGCAAACCCCCCAGTACAGAGATGTGAACAGCAAGGTAGAAATTTACGGGGAGATTTTTAAAAGTGAAAGCCTCACACGCTTTGTCACGTCTCCGAAACAGGATTTCATCAGCACCGGGCAGGAGCTCTGCAGGCTTCTTCGGATAAAGGTGGATACCTACAAGATTCACCAGAATGATCTGGTTGAGTATATCGGCAGCTACCGTCCCGGGAGAGACGAATCCACCTGTATCGTTCATGTTGCCCGCTGGACGACTCAGGTGGGCGAATTGCCCGTGCGCGAGCTCCTCGAACGAGTCGTTGATGAGGGAGCGGGGAAGGGAATTTTCATAACCTCCTCCAACTTTACAGACAAGGCGCAAGATCTCGCAAAAATCAGGCCTCTCGAGCTCATCGAGAGGGAGAAGTTGGAAGAACTCCTCTCGAAAGTATACAAGTAAAACCCACGCACCGCACACGGGAGTTGCACACTGATTCGCATTCAGGAGTGACAAATTTCATTCATCCGATTTTTTTCGTTTCCTTTTGCTTCAATTTATTTTATATTGAGTCGCTGATCAGTGATATACTATTGGAAAGAAGGGTTTCCTTCCTCTGGAGGTCATATGGATAAAAAAACAATGAAGATCATTGAAAATAGACTTATGGAAAAAAAGAATGAGATTCTCGCCACGATAGAACGGGAGGAGATTGAGGAAATCGCTGATATGGAGAGTGAAAACGTCATTGGCGATATCGTGGACACGGCAAACAGCGCCTACGAGTCCCAGCTCGTCGAAAAACTCACAGAAAATGAGCAGAAGAAGCTTCATGAGATAAACGAAGCACTGAAACGAATCGAAGAGGGAGTATACGGGCGCTGCGTGGTGTGCGGAAAGCAGATCGAAGACAAGAGACTTATCGCGATACCTGAAGCAAAAAAATGCATTGAGTGCAAAATGAGAGAGGAAAAAAGGAAATACTAGCGCAGGGTTCTTCCCCAGGAGTTTCCCTCGGCATATTCGTGATCCCTCAAGGCAACCCCGCCGGAAGAGAGTGTCCTAGTGGATATCAGAAAGAGGTTTAACAGCCTCCTCGACGAGGTAGTGGATTACCTCTATACCGGGTTTTCGAGCGAGAAGAGGAATACCCAGAAGGAGGACGCAGGGGAAAACACAGAACGTGCCTCTATCGAAGGGGCACAAAGCGCTCGAAGGAAGTTTCAAGAACCCCCGGCATCCATACCTGCGAGTTCCAACCAGCTTGAAGATCTTCACGCGGAAATACTCCGCTGCAAGAAATGTCCCCTTCATCTCGGACGGAGGAATGCGGTTCCCGGCAAAGGCCCAGCAGGTGCAGACATACTATTTATCGGAGAAGGTCCCGGGGAGATGGAAGACATACAGGGAGAGCCCTTCGTTGGAAAAGCTGGCCAGCTTCTCACCAAGATGATCAGTGCGATCCAGCTGAAGCGGGAGGAAGTTTTCATCACGAATGTTGTGAAGTGCCGGCCTCCTGGTAACCGTGCCCCCCTCCCAGAAGAAGTGAAAGCCTGTTTTCCTTACCTTGCTGCGCAGATAGAGCTCGTCGATCCACTGATCATCTGCTGTCTCGGCGGACCTGCTGCGGGAACGATCCTTGGCACTGACAGCGGGATCACAAAGCTCAGAGGAACCATTCACCTCTACCGCAATAGGGCAGTCATTCCTACCTACCATCCAGCCGCAGTCCTCCGTTTTCCTGAGAAGTACAAGAGGCCGGTGTGGAACGATCTGAAAATGCTCAGAGACTATTACAGAGACATTAAAAGATAAATGTTTGCCAATGTAGTGTTTAACAGGCCGATTGCACCGCTCACCTACGAAATTCCCCATAATGTGCTCCAATCCTTTGAAGTCAGAACGCTCATTGGGAGAAGGGTCGCGGTGACGCTGCGTGACTGTCCTGCCACAGGGATCATTTACAAGATTTCTGACACCACCTCCGTAAGGGGGGTGAAGCCAATAGGGAAACTGCTCGACGCCGAGCCGGTGCTCAATGAAGACCTGATCCATCTCGCTGAGTGGATCTCAGACTATTACCTCTGCGCAGTCGGAGAGGCGCTTTGGACCATTATCCCCAAGGGCTATAAAAAGAGTGAGCGACATGTACTGATGAGATCCGAAACCAGCGGGCTCAGCACAGAGGAACGTATCGCACTCACAGAGGATCAGGCGGATGTCGTTGCAAGACTCAGCGCGTCGCTTGATGGGCAGAGGGCGCAGCACTTTCTCCTGCACGGGGTGACCGGGAGCGGGAAAACAGAAGTGTATCTCAGAATCATTCGTGAGGTGCTGGATCGGGGAAAGGGTGCGATACTCCTCGTTCCGGAAATCTCACTCACCCCGCAGACCGTGGAGTATTTTTCTCGACTGATGGGAAGTGAGCTTGCGATTCTTCATTCTCGGCTTACAAGCGCAGAGAAGATCAACGAATGGCACCGGATTCTCTCGGGGAGCAGGAGGGTTGTCATCGGAGCCCGATCAGCGATTTTTGCACCCCTGCCAGAAATCGGTGTCATCATTATCGACGAAGAGCACGAGACGAGCTACAAGTCTGACGAGACCCCCAGGTACAACGCAAAGACAGTTGCCTATTTTCGTGCGCGCAAACACAATTCAGCGCTACTCTTCGGGAGTGCGACCCCTTCGGTGGAGTCCTACTACCTTGCGAAGATGAACACATTTACGCTTCTTCAGCTCCCGAGGAGGGTAATGGACCAGAAACTTCCCACCACACACATTGCTGACCTGAGAAAGATCAGAACCGGGCGATACATCTCGAACCCGCTATTCAAGGCGATAGAACGACGGTTGAAGCAGAAAGAGCAGGTGATTCTGTTTCTCAACAGAAGAGGGTTTTCTCCCTATGTACACTGTGAAAACTGCGGGTACATATTCAAGTGCAAAAACTGCGATATCACCCTGACATTCCATAAGACTGAGGGAAGCCTCGTCTGTCACTACTGCGGATATACTGAAGCTCCGCGAGATCTTTGTCCTGCCTGCAGCGATGAGCGGATTCTGTATGCAGGATTCGGCACTCAGAAAATCGAACGAGTGCTGAACGAGTATTTTCCTGGTGCAGTGGTGGTGCGGATGGATACGGACAGCGTGAAGAAGCGGCAGTCTCTCTCACACATCCTCAGAGAATTCGCAAAGAAGCGCATCGATATTCTCGTGGGAACCCAGATCGTCACCAAAGGGCTCCACTTCCCGGACGTGACGCTCGTGGGAGTGCTCAATGCTGACATCCCTCTGAATTTCCCTGATTTCAGGTCTGCGGAGCGTACCTTCAATCTCATCACCCAGGTTGCGGGGAGAGCGGGGAGGAGCACCAAGGAGGGGGAAGTCATAATACAGACGTATAATCCAGGGCATTACACCATTCAGACTGCAAAGAACCAGGATTATTGGGAATTCTTTTCCCGCGAGATCAAGTTCAGGGAAAATCTTCTCTACCCCCCCTTCTGTCGGATCGTTCGGCTCGTGTTCAGGGGAACAGATTCGAAGAAGCTTTTCGATATGGCCTATTTCACGGTTTCCTTCATTCAGGAAAGAACAGGCAATTACATCGCGTTGCTCGGTCCGGCCTTCTGCCCGCTCTCAAGAATCAAGAGCAACTACAGGGTACATGTGATCATAAAGCTCAAGCAGCTCGGTGCCATGCGAGAGGTCCTGAGGGAGCTTCAGGAGCAGATCGGGAAAAAGCACGGGCACTACCTGGAGATCGACATCGATCCACAGTCTATGCTTTGACAGTACCAGGGAAACACGTATCTGATGAGCAGACAGCATGTTACTCCTGAAAAATCTTGTTTCTCTCCCCACCTCTGGTTATATTTTTTACATGGACACGAATGACTTGAAAACATACCCAAATCCAATCCTGAGAAAGGTTTCAGAGGATGTCGGGGGTGTGAACGACGCAACTCTGGCGCTCATCAGAGACATGTTCAGAATCATGGATGAAGCGGGGGGAATCGGGCTTGCTGCACCACAGATTGGAATTTCAAAGAGAATCATCGTGGTCTCTCTGGATGAAAAGCATTTCGAGCGGCTCGCCCTGATTGATCCGGTCATAGAGCATGCATCTGAGGATACAGGAGTCATGGAGGAGGGCTGTCTCAGCATACCCGGGGTGAATGCTGAAGTGACGAGGCCCTCAAAGATTGTGGTAAGAGGGATGACCCGGAGCGGCAGGATGGTTGAGATCACCGCAGCAAATCTGCTTGCAAGGGTTCTCCAGCATGAAATAGACCATCTCAACGGGGTACTCTTTATAGACAGGCTTTCGGAGCAGGAGAAAAAACGAATCGAAAGAGAGCTCATCGTTCCCGAGGCTGCCAGGTTCTCCGAAAAGCAGACACTTCTGTAGCACCGTGTACAGGGAGCTTGCCACTGCAGTTACGCAATGCGGTGAGAGGGTCATTCTGCGTCCGGGATCACTCTCTACATTCCTGCCAAGAAAAATCATAAATGCCTATGAAAAAAGAAGTCAGGATAGGGTTCTTCGGATCGCCACCACTCGCAGCAGCGTGTTTGGAGAATCTCATTCACAACTTACCGGTGCATCTTGTCATCACCCAGCCGGACAGAGAGGGAGGACGGGGCAGAAATCTTTCCGAGACTCCAGTGAGCAGCATCGCAGGGCAGGCGGATATTACCGTACTGAAGCCGTTCGCCTTGGATCGGGAAATTCTTACATACCTTGAGGCACTGAAGATAAACCTCATTGTTGTCGTCGCCTATGGGAAAATTCTCCCGGATTATCTGTTACATTTTCCCCAGTACGGATCAGTGAATCTCCATGCATCTCTTCTTCCGAGACACAGAGGGGCTTCCCCCATAGAGTCTGCGATTCTTAAGGGCGACAGAGTTACCGGAATGACTCTCCAGCGAATGGAGCGCAGAATGGATGCTGGAGATATCCTTGCGAAGGAACAGATACCCGTCAAGGATGATATGACCGCTGAGGACCTGCTCGAGTGTTTCTTTGAGATGGCACCCGATTTCCTCACGCAATCGATTAGAGACTATCTCGCTGGTGTTCTCGAGCCGGTAAAACAGGACGAGAGTGAGGCAACGTACTGCGCAAAGATCGAAAAGGATGATGGGTATATCGATTGGTGTGAAACCGCGGACCTGATTTTGAAGAAGATCAGAGCTTTTTCCTTGTGGCCCGTCGCATTTACAAAATTGGACGGCAAGCTGTTGAGAATTTTCAGGGCACGAATATCGCAAAAAACAGTCGATGAAGGGGACGTGCCCGGGACTGTGGTGGTGTGCGATCGGACCGAGGGCATCATCGTTCAAACAGGACATGGAATAATAGGAATCATGGAGCTTCAGCTGGAGAACAGGAAGAGAATGAGCCACTGGGAGTTTATGAACGGGTATCGTGAGCTTGAGGGAAAACTGCTGGGTGGAGAAAGAATGAGTTGATTATTTTTCTGCCTTCTGTTATACATTGTGTGTTTGAATTTCAGGCGGGAAGGACGACTGTATGGGTCCATATCCCTATGTAGGCAGAAGAGGGTTTTTTTACAGATTTGGAAATCTGTTTCGCCTTTTCAAGACGGAGGTCATATCCAAATCCAGGATCATCATCAGGAATGTCTTAATAATTCTTTTTCTGTTCATTCTCGTGCTGGTTGTGGTTGCGGCCGTGATCTTCTGGATTGCGCGAAAGGGTCCGCCTGAGGTTACTGTACCAAAAGTAACGGACACTGAGCTGATTGATGGGCTTCTTATTCTACAAAAGAAGGGCTTGAACGTCCTGGTGGACCCGAGATATTTCAGTGAATACCCCAAGAATGTGATAGTCGAACAGGACCCGGGTCCGGGAAGCGTCGTGCGTGAAGGCAAGGATGTAAAGCTGATCGTAAGTAAGGGTCCGATCATATCTATCGTGGAAGATTATACAGGGAAGACCCTGGCTTATGTGAACAACCGTCTTCAGGAGATCTTTTCCTTCCAGGGGAAATCGATCAAGCTCGGTAACATCAGCTATGTGATCTCGGAGCTTCCAAGGGGCACCATCATCGGGCAGTTTCCCCCTCCTAACACGCCTATCACCAATGTGGAGAGTGTCGACCTCATCATAAGCAAAGGAAAGGAAATCCAGGCATTCCGGCTGGATGATTATGTGGGGCAAAATGTGAACGAGGTGATGCAGATCCTCGCGCTCAGGGGTGTAGTGGTGCAGATTGTGACGGAAGAGGTGATCGATCCATCGAAAAACGGGCTCATCATCTCACAGGACCCACTTCCCGACACCCTTGTGAACAGGAATGACACAGTCACCTTCAACGTCGGATACCTTCCTTCTGAGAGGGAAAAGGACAAACTCTACGCACGTGTTCTGAACTTCGACGTGCCCTCACAGTTTGAAAACGCGCAGCTGAGAATCGTGGTGAGGGACAAGATCGGAGAGCGAGAAATTTACAACGCACAGAGTATTGGCGGTGAAAGCATCTCAGTTCCTTTCAAGAGCTACTCCAACACCACGGTATACATCTATATCAACGACGGGGTATACGAAGTGCGAAAGATTCAGTGATGCCCTTTTTCGAGCTTTTCGATCGACCTCCTGGCCAATCTCGCAAGAATATCCAGAAGGAGCTGTAGAGAGGTACATGCAGATTTCTTGTTCCGATGAATGGAGAGGGCAAGCGTGAGTATGTTTCTCAATATCGCAGAGGGTCTTGAAGGGATGGATCCGTACGGAAATGGTCCGTACGGAAATGGTCCGTTTTGGAGAATTTCGACTGTTGTACCGGCTGCAATCACTTCCTGCTCGACCGAACGCAGAAAGTGGAGGCATGCCTCCTTTGAGAGGGTCTCTGGGGACGGTATATTGGGAAGGGCTATGGGATTTTTCCCCGCTTTTTTCCGGAAAAGCTCTTCAAGGTGAATCCGCTTGAGTCCGGGAACATACGCACCCCTCTCAGTTGCGTTGTACACCTTTTGCGGGTACTCCCCTTTTTGAGAAAACCAGTCAATGTAATTCCTGAACACAAAATCAGAGACAACCTGCCCTCCATCGATACCTGACACAGAACACAAGTTTCTTCCGTGTATTGCGCGTGATATCCACGTGTTCTCTGGTGCGAGTCTGTGGGATGCGCGGGAGTAATACAGATCATTGGCGGATGATATCACATGTGTGCGGAAAAAGGTGTAGGAGAGATCAAGCCCTGTGACGATGACTGAACTGCTTCCAAGAAAAAGTGCGAACTCTATTGCCGATGTGGCTACAGAACCACCGCAGGGGAGAGGGTGCACAGGCATGTACTGCTCTGAAAGCATCCGTGCGAGCGGGTTTATCTCATCCATCTGTTGCGGAGTCTGTGAGGAACTGGTGCTGAAAAAGAGACGACCTGGCCAGTTTTTCACTACGAGAGGCTGGGAAACGAGGTCGGCTATCAGAATCGACCCGGGAATCGTACCGGAGCAGTTCATAATGGAGCGAAAATGAGAGAGAGTGAAGTACTGGCCGTCAAGGGTCATTATGAAATCAGGAACGATTCCGCTCAGGAGCAGTGGCTCAACTGCTGTGTCTACCGAAACGATATGCAATTTTAGGGAAAGCCTTCTGATGAGATCGAGCTGATCGGCGAGGGAAGGCCCGGCTGCGATCACCAGCACTGTTTTCCCTGAGAGCATTCCTCTCAGAGAGTTTATGGGACTTTTCCCGCACAGGAAAGGAAGATTTTTGAGGATATTTTTCATCCACAGGCTCTCGAAGGCAAAGCGAGTCAGGACATCCGAGAGCTTTCCAGACATGACCTGTTTGAATGACGCCTCGATCTCGCTGTAATAATCAGGAAAGAACGAGCAGGCTCCGCGCAGCCGTATGATCCTGTACCCTTTGAAGGAAAGAGGGTCGAGGGTATGAAAGAAGCGTTCAAGGGCTCCTGAGTCTTCATTGATGAATAGATGCATTCCATGGAGAAAGGAGGCATCCCTCTGCCTGAGGAGAAGGGCGAACGCCTCCACGCTTTTTTCAACGGCGATGATTGTCGTTTGTCCTGCTTCTCTATAGAGATTTTTAAACAGCTCGATATGATATCCAAGCCCGATTCCCAGGAAAAGGTAGAGAAAACCCTTCTGCACGTTCAGATCTCTCACAAGGTTCAGGGCTTCTTTTTCAGGATTTTCCTTCGAGTGAAAGCTCCTGCTTTTGAGGAGTATGTTGGGTTTTGGATCCTGGGTAAGTCGGTATGGTGCTGCGGAGCCAATTTTAAGGATTCGATCTGAAATGGATGGGTGGGAGCGTGAAAGCAGCTTGAGATTTTTTCGGATGATATCATCCATTGTGAGTCCTGAACCAGATTGGTGGGAAAAAGAGCCCCTGCTTGGGGTAATGAAACTTAGATAAGATCGAAACACTCACCGAGAATTCGTTCACCCTGGTTGCTTGAAGAATTCGTTGAAGTTGTCTGTGATGGTTGATTGTCTGAGCTCGTTGACATACCAGTCGTTGAAGAGCGTGTTCTCCTTCAGGTTTCTGTAGGCGTTCACGAGGTAGTCCTTCGCCTTTTCGTACTCGGACTGATCGAACTGTTTTTCCCCTATAACCTTGAAAATGATCTCCCCGTCCTGTGTTTTCATCGGCCCACCTATCTTCCCAACCTTTGTGGCGTACACAAGATCTGACAGGTTCGGGTTGTTCATGAGCTCGAAGAGAGGAACGTTCTTTTCCTCGTTCAGTATATATTGTCCGACCAGGGTGATGTAATCGGTGGTGGTTACTTTTAGATTCAGATCTCTGGCAACGGTTTCGAACTCAGCCGGGTTCGCGGTTGCGGCAGCGAGCAGTTCCTTGCTCAAAGACGCAACTTTCTTTTCTAACTCGTCCCTGTGCTCATTTACATACTCTCTCTTTATCCTGAAGAGTGCATTCTCAAAGGGCTCGATCTTCACATCATCGAGCGCCTTTATGATGTGATAGCCAAACCCGGTTTTCACTATTCCGCTGATTTCACCTTTTTTCAGCCTGAATGCAGCATCGGAGAACTCAGGGACCATGTCTTTACGGTAAAACCACCCGAGGTCCCCTCCTTTGTCCTTTATGGTGTCCTCTGAATACTGCTTTGCGAGCTCTTCGAAATTATCCGGATTTTTCTTCACTTCGGCGAGTATCTGTTCAGCGTGCTGCTCGTCATTCTTTATGAGAATGTGCGCCACATGCGCTTGCTCGAACAGCATTGGATTTTCTCCGTAGAAACTCTTCAACGTCTCTTGAGGAACATCATCATAACGGAGAAATATGTACTGTATCTTTTTCCCATAGTCTATGAACTGGTAAAAGGATTTTGTTTCCACATCTGTGACAGGGATGCTGCCGAAGAGCTCCTGGAAAAAGAGATTTATGGTGAGCTGCTCTTTTTCACTCTGAAAAATATTCTGCCTGTCCGATTCGGGGGTACGGTTGTATCTCTCCTCATCGAATATCTTGTCCCTGCTCCTGTAATATCCTTTCCGCACGATCGACGTCAAAACGATTTCCCTGTCCACAGTAATTCCTTCCCGCTCGGCATACTGGAGGATCAGTGTTCTCTGTATCACCGTGTCCAGTGAACGACGCAGAAGCTCAAGATCCTTTTCTCTGGAGACAGCTCCGTCCTCTGATTGCTGTCGCTCTTCCTCGTAGAACTGCCGGTAGAGATTTGCGAACAGAGAGTCGCTCGATACCGAGATCGGCTGACCATTCACCACCGCAACAGATTTTGCATCCCCACCGGAGCGGGCGGCATAACGGTACGCGAAGCTTCCCACGAATGTCACCGCAACAGCACCAATAATGATGGAAATAAGGAGTTTTTTATATGCAGGTTTTTTTCCTTTAATAGGCGACATCTTTTGACCTCTCGCTCGACAATGAATCAAAGCTAACAACCAATACTGGTGCGGTCAATGAAAAATTGGGACATTAAAAATTAGGGCCAGATATTCGGTTGCGAAAATTTCCGCAGGGTATTATTCTATTTCTAGTGGATGTTGGAGCAACATATTTCAACAATTTCTCTTTGGAGAGGCTCGATGAAGAGTATTGCAATTGTCGGTGCACAGTGGGGAGATGAGGGAAAGGGCAAGTTCGTGCATCTTCTTTCCGAAAAAGCAGACGTTATCTGCAGGTATCAGGGTGGAAATAATGCAGGGCACACAGTGGTAACCGGGGGGAAAAAATTTGTGCTTCACCTGATCCCCTCCGGAATCCTCAAAAAAGGAAAAGTCTGTATCATCGGAAATGGAGTTGTTCTCAACCCTCTCGCATTTCAAGAAGAGCTCGATATGCTGCGCGCCCAGGGCATTGACCCGACTCAGCGACTTTTCGTATCAGACAGGGTCCAGCTCATCATGCCCTATCATATCGCCCTCGATCATGCGATAGAGGAGACCGCAGGCATCGGGACGACGAAGCGAGGGATCGGTCCCGCATACACATACAAGTATGCCCGCATCGGGATCCGCCCCTGTGACCTCGGGGAGAAAGACTATGTAGAATGGGCGCTGGACAGCGCGCTCGAAGAGGTGAACACAACACTGGTGAAACGCTTTGGGAGGGAGCCGGTTTCAAAAAGTGAAGTGATGCAGAAAATTGCTGAATACAGAGAAATCTTGGAACCGTATACCCTTGACACCTCACAGCTCCTCAACAGACTCATTGCGGAGGGGAAGCGGGTAATCTTCGAGGGAGCACAGGGAGTTCTGCTTGATGTGGATTTCGGCTCCTATCCCTACGTCACCTCCTCGAATCCTACATCCGGAGGAATACTCTCCGGTCTCGGTGTGGGACCACAGGCGGTGGGACAGGTTCTGGGAGTGGTGAAAGCATACACCACCAGAGTGGGAGAAGGCCCTTTTCCCACTGAGCTCGTAGACAATACAGGGGATCTCCTCAGAAAACAGGGGAACGAATTCGGCGCTTCAACCGGCAGACCGCGAAGGTGCGGCTGGTTCGATGTTGTTTCAGTCCGTCACGCCATCCTGGTTTGCGGGATCGAAGCACTCGCAATGACCAAGTTCGACGTGCTCGATGGGCTTGAGCGGATCAGAGTGTGCACTCACTATGAGCTGGACGGTGCACGCTGCGATGCGTTCCCAGCCAACGCTGCAGCGCTGGATAGGGCAGTACCGGTGTACGAAGAGTATGAAGGCTGGAGTGCAACTTCCGGGATCAGGGAGTATGGAGAACTGCCGGAAGCGGCCAGAAAGTACGTAGATGCGCTGGAGAAAATGCTGGGAAAGGACGTGATACTTCTTTCCACCGGACCGGATGAAGAACAGACCATCTTCAAGGGAAAACTCGCGATCGATTGATCATCACCGCTCATATTATCGAATTCAGCGGGTTGTGCCTGTAATGATCCTTTCCGCATAAGGCCTTTTTTCCCTGGACAGAAAGGCGAAAAACCGCTTATCTTCACATTTGCACAATGCTATTGTTGAATAACGGGTTGTCCGTGGGAAAGGGACACGGATAGGCCTCGGACTTTGGAGACGCGTGCGGGTTCACAGTGGAAGGTGGGATCCCTGGGATGGGATCCCTGGGATGGAATCCCTGGGATGAGATCCCTGAGAGGGAAACACAGATGATATCTTTGAATGAGGCTCTTGATGCTATTCTCGACGATGTTCTGGTGCTTGGGAGTATCGAGAAAGGTCTCGTGTCTTCCTTCGGAAGCGTGACAGACGAGAACGTACGGTCGGATACTGACATACCTCCTTTTAACAGAGCAGCCATGGATGGATATGCTGTCAGGTGCAGGGATCTTGTGTCAGCTCCTGTATCCCTGAAACAGATCGGAAGCATTCCTGCGGGCGAACACTCTGAGAGCCCTCTCGCTGAGGGAACCTGTATGAAGATCATGACCGGTGCACCTGTGCCGGAAGACGCTGATGCAGTCGTGATGATCGAAGATACAGAGGCCATTTCCGAAGAGCTGGTTCGTTTTATGAAACCCGTTTCCCTGGCAGAGAACGTGGCCAGAGCGGGAGAGGATGTGAAGAAGGGGGACATAGTGCTCAGGAAGGGCAGCCTTATCAGGGGCCCAGAGATTGCGGTATGTGCCTCTGTTGGGAAGACCACACTCTCGGTGGTACGCGCTCCTTCAGTGGGCGTCCTTTCCACGGGGAACGAAATAGTTGAGCCCTCTGTAACGCCACAGTACGGAAAAATCAGGAACAGCAATGGCCCCATGCTCAGCAGTCTGGTCACCGGATGCGGCTGCGGTGCGGAATACATGGGAGTTGCCTCTGACAGCGAGGAGGGGCTCCGGAAGGTAGTACGGAAGGGGTTTGAGAAGGACGTGTTTCTCATTTCCGGGGGGGTATCCATGGGCGAGTATGACCTGGTTCCCCACCTACTCCAAGAAGAAGGGGCCAGGATACTCTTTCACCGGGTGAGGGTGAAACCCGGAAAACCGCTCCTCTTTGCGAGGAAAGGGGACTGTCGGATTTTTGGAGTACCAGGAAATCCGGTATCCAACTTCACCAGTTTTTTCATGTTTGTCAGGCCTGCCCTTCGCAAGATGATGGGGAGGGAGGATTACAGGCCATATTTCACCGATGGAGAGCTCACCAGGGAGTTTACCTACAGAAGCAACAGGGCGCTCATTGTGCCTTCCAGGTGCACGGTGCTGGGTGGAGCCCTGGAGGTGACCCCTTTCTCTCTCAATGGCTCCGCAGACATTGCGGGCTGTGTGGGTGCCAATTGTCTTGCGCTGTTTGCAGAAGGATCCAAAAGGATCGGAATCGGAGAGCGGGTGAAGGTGCTACGAATCGATGACAACTGAGTCTGTTGTGGCGACTATACCGGGGTGTAAAAAGGGTATAACCCGGGTACTACCGAATGACACTTTCATTGGAGAAAAAAATGGCTGAGGAAAAGTCCGGTTTTACCGCCGAGCTTGTTGTAGACGGAAAGAAAGTGGGGTTAAACCCCTATGTAACGGCCGTGTTCGTTCAGGTGATTCAGGGGCTTGTACGTACTCTGAAAAACGTTCCGGAACCTTCGGATATCGAGGTGAGGATACTCACCAAACCGTGAAGGGGGAGAACAACGGATGGACTCTGTGAATAAAGGGCTCTCCCATCTCGACGAAGAGGGAGACCTGCACATGGTCGATGTCGGAAGCAAGGCAGTCACTCACCGGACAGCGAAGGCGATTTGCAGAGTCCGGTTACTTCAGTCCACTCTCAGCCAAATCACCTCTAAAACTGTGAAGAAGGGAGACGTGTTTGTTACTGCCAAAGTTGCCGGCATTTTCGCTGCAAAGCGGGTGCACGAGCTCATTCCTCTCTGCCATCCTCTTCCCGTCGACCATGTGGATGTCCGTTTCGTTCCCGATCAAAAAACGGGGATTCTGACGATTCATACAGAGGTGTCCGTACACGGACGGACCGGAGCGGAGATGGAAGCACTGCAGGCAGCGGCACAGGCTGCGCTCACCGTATACGATATGTGCAAGTCTACAGACAGGGAAATGGTCATATACGACCTGGCACTCGTGGAGAAGACAGGAGGGAAAAGCGGTAGATGGAAGAGGGAATAAAGGTGGCAGTGCTCACCATAAGCACACGCTCGAGCAGGGGGGAAAGGGAGGACACGAGCGGACCTGCGGTCTGTGAGCTGGTGAAAAAAAATCTTGGCATTGTCTCCTGTTACAAAGTGCTTCCCGATGACAAAACTGCAATTGCCTCAGAGCTCCTGCGCATTTGCGACAAAGGGGAAGCCGACATTATATTCACTCTCGGGGGCACCGGTCTCGCTCCATCAGACGTGACGCCGGAAGCCACTCAGGGGGTGATAGAGAAACATGTTCCGGGAATCTCGGAAACGATCCGGGCACAGAGCCTGAGAAAAACGCGGACAGCCATGCTCTCCAGGGGGATAACTGGAGTGAGGAAAGATACGCTGATCATAAATATGCCGGGAAGTGAGAGAGCAGTCAGAGAGAGTTTCGCGATCGTTCGACCAGTGCTCGATCATGCGGTGGAGCTGATCCGGGGCAGGGTAAAGGACTGCGGCAGGACGGGTGGATAAGGTGAAGGGAAACCTCAGTGACGGGTTTGGGAGGCAGATAGATTACCTGAGAATCTCGGTGACTGACAGGTGCAACCTCAGGTGCGTTTACTGCATGCCGAAGGAGGGAGTTCCCTTTCTTCCGGTATCCCGCATCCTTCGATACGAAGAATTGCTGAGACTCACTGACCTGTTTCTCATGCTGGGAGTGAGAAAGGTCCGCATCACCGGTGGAGAACCGCTCATTCGAAAGAACATTCGCTTTCTGTTCATGGAGCTCGGAAAAAGGGAGCGGCTCAGTGAGCTCGTTCTCACCACGAACGGGACCCTCCTTTCGGAGCATGCCTCGGATATTCGTGCTGCAGGAATACGGAGGGTAAACGTGAGCCTGGACACTCTGAATCAGGTCACATTCGAGAAAATAACAGGGAGCCGTCTCCACGAGAAGGTACTCGCAGGAATAAAGGATACCATTGCTCTCGGGCTCAGGATCAAGGTAAATGTCGTCGTCATGAAAGGGTTAAACGATCGGGAGATGCGGGATTTCGTAGAGTATGGTATTGAAAACCGTACTGACATCTGCTTTATCGAGCTCATGCCACATGCCAATAACAGCCGCATCGCCCGGGAACTTTTTGTTCCTCGCGGTGAAATCATCAGCAGTATAGAGGAATCCTATTCCCTGTTCCCTATCCGGAAAGAGCATCAAATGACGACTGCGGATGTGTTTGGAGTGGAGGGGTCAGAAATCACCATCGGATTCATCAGCGCTCTGAGTCACCCCTTTTGCAAGCGCTGCAACAGGGTTCGGCTTACGCCCGATGGAATGCTGAAAACCTGCCTGTTCGGTGAACCAGCGCTTGACCTGAAGTGGCTGATCGAGTCGGGTGCTCCTGATGAGCAGATATCTGAAGAAATAGTGCGGGCTGTTCGTGCGAAGGAGGCACGGCACAATCTTCAGGATGATTGGGAAAACCTCACCATGAACCGGGTCGGGGGCTGAAGGTTCAGCTCAGACGAATCACCCTTCAGGCTTTCCAAGCCCGCGGTGGAATTCTGCTTCGGGTTATATGACCCGTATGAATCAGTGGAGAGCTTGTTCTGGCGCCTCTGAGAATGTCGTTGCTCTTTTTTCCCTGTCCCATTATAATGAATCCCTGAAAAAAATTGTCTTTGATCACTATTAAACTGCGATTGAAGGAGATGGAAGCATGAGCAGGGAAACATACGTGCTTGGTATTGATTTTGGGACTGACTCTGTGCGGGCAATCATCGTTGATGCATCCAACGGTGAAGAGCTGTCCTCTCGGGTGGTGAAGTTCCGATGGTGGGGTGAAGGAAAGTTCTGCGATCCGGAAAGCAATCAGTTCCGTCAGCATCCTTCTGAGTATATTGAATCATTTCAGGAGGCGGTCACCTCGGCTCTCGGGGCCGTCTCACGGGATGCAGGCCAGAAGGTCATCGGAATCGGAGTGGACACCACCGGGTCAACACCGGCGCCTGTTGATAGTGATGGAACCGTACTCGCGCTGAAGAAGGAGTTCGCCCATAACCCCAATGCAATGTTCGTGCTCTGGAAGGATCATACGGCAGTGGAGGAGGCGGAGGAGATCAACAGGGTTTCACGAAGCTGGGGAGGGCCTGATGTGACAAAGTATGTGGGCGGGGTATATTCCTCCGAATGGTTCTGGGCAAAGATACTGCATGTACTCAGAGCAGATGAAAAAGTGAGGAATGCGGCCTATTCCTGGGTGGAACATGCAGACTGGATCCCTGCTCTTCTTACAGGAGAGCTCAACCCCCATCGGTTGAAGCGCAACCGCTGCGCCGCAGGCCACAAAGCCATGTGGCACCAGGAGTGGGACGGGTTGCCTCCCGAGGAGTTTCTCCTGAAGGTCGATCCGCTCCTCAAGGGGCTGCGGAACAGGCTGTATAGGGAGACCTCGACTTCTGACATGAGAGCAGGAGGTCTCAGCAGTGAATGGGCAAAGAAACTCGGCTTAAAAGAGGGAACCGCAGTGGCAGTTGGAGCATTCGACGCCCATATGGGTGCTGTTGGATCTGAAATCAAAGAGAAGACTTTTGTGACGATTCTGGGTACATCGGCATGCGATATGGCGATTGCCCCCTACGAGGTGATCAAAGACACACTCGTTGCCGGAATATGCGGGCAGGTGGACGGTTCCATAATTCCAGGCATGGT
>Ga0180438_10003002_pt1 | contig 26287 bp, 19 predicted proteins | sample SS_ome_12_FD_132455 | JGI IMG/M metagenome (GOLD analysis project Ga0180438, IMG submission 132455) | Hypersaline lake sediment archaeal communities from the Salton Sea, California, USA - SS_3_D_2 metaG | ecosystem: Environmental > Aquatic > Non-marine Saline and Alkaline > Hypersaline >... | reverse complement strand
TCCCAAATTTCTGTTGCATCCGATCTGATTGTTGTAAATATAATTGCTGTCTGAAAACTCGATATACATACCATGAAGATTATTCGCAGACATAGCAGACCCTATTCTATTCGGACCGATCCTATTTCCGATGATAATATTGTTTTTGCAGGAATCTCTTATGCTAATTCCAAAGCTTGTATTGCCTGAGATGATATTTCCGGCATACGTTGAGTCCGGGGCGCCTATCATAAAATTGCATACATTACGATATAGAGAAATTCCGTCAAAATTACCGACAGGTTCCGTGCCCCTGGCATTGATCCCCAGATAACATCCTGTAACCAAACCTCCTAACACATCCCATACCCATATGCCAGCACCATTAAACCGATTGATCACCAATCCTGCGATAGTGACACCTGAACCTCTGATACATATACCGTGAACTTCGTTCGTCAGGCTGCCGTCAATCTCGATCTCCGGCCCTTCCGGGTTGGTATCGGTACCGATGAACATCGATTGAGAATAACCATCAAGATACAGATTATCATCAACTATCCAAGGCAGTGCGGTTGCAGGCTGAATCGTCCAGACGCCTCGATTCGTATCATAGCCATGGTCAGTCATCGGGATTTGAAACACAATCCTGTTCGGACCCGGCCGATTCTCCGCTTCAAGAATGGCTTCCCGCAATGATCCGGGGCCTCCATCAGCAGTCGTTGTAACCAATATATTGCCACCTTGGCCATAAGGCAGCGAAAAAGCGGATGTATTCCCATCAATATCTGTGGCTGTTGCCGTAATATTCGTCAGTTGAGGTGATGAACTTAGTGTAAAAGTAAAATTTCCAGCGGCATCTGCCATGGTCGAACCAAGATAAAGCTGACCTTCATCATCATCATCATTAAAGATTTCAACGATCTGCCCCCCACCCGCAGTCCCTAAAATTTGCGTAGAACTTACCGATAAGAATGTCGGTGGCAGGATTCCATTGTTCCCACCCTCAGCGATTTCAATGCCTTTCATTTCGTTCTTGGAAATAGCATTTTGAGAAATCAAATTGTTAACTGCTTCCTGTCCGGCAACGACTATGCCATTGGAATGATTAAATCCGATCGTATTTTTAATCATTCGACATGATGAAGAGTTACTCACAAAAATCCCATCATCCTGATTTCCCATATTACGCTGCCAAGTTTCATCCGTACCTATTTCATTCCCTTCAATATGACAATAGCTCGAACGGTTGACATATACACCTGTATATGTACTGAATCCGATCTGATTTTGAAATACATAATTACTATCAGAATAATCGGTAATGTATACTCCATGCAGATTATTGGTGGACATTGCCGTTCCGGTTACATCCGGCCCGATGATATTTCCTATGATATAATTATTTTTACATGAATCTTGTATCATAATTCCAGTGTTTGAATTGTATGAGATGATATTTCCGGCATAAGTCGAGTCCGGGGCACCGATAACAAAATCACGTGCATTTCGATACAGTGTGATTCCCTCATCATTGCCGGCGGGTTCTGTGCCTTTTGCGTCGATTCCGATATAGCATCCGGTAACCAAACCGCCCTCTGCACCATATACAAAAATTCCTGCATCGTCAAAACGATTGATCGCCAATGCTGCTATGACCGCTCTCGACCCTGTTATCATGATACCGCGCGCATCGGTGGTCAAGCTGCCGTCAATCTCGATTTCCGGCCCTTCCGGATTGGTGTCGGCGCCGATAAATATCGATTGAGAATAACCGTCAATAACCAGATCGTCATCACCGATGTATGGCAGTCCGCTCACTGGCTGAATACTCCATACGCCGGTATTTGGATCATAGCCATTATCTGTCATAGGAATCTGAAACAAGATTCTGTTGGGACCCGGCCGAACATCCGCTTCCAGAATGGCTTCTCGCAACGATCCCGGGCCATCATCCATTGTGGTCGTTACCAGTATATCTCCGCCATAGGCATAAGGCAGGGAAAAAGGAGACGTATTTCCGTTGATATCTGTGGCAGTTGCAGTAATATTACCCTGGACTACAAAACCCGTCCAGATAAAATTTCCGTTTGCATCACAGGTTGTTTCCCCGAACAATAATTCACCCTCGTTTTCCGGATCAGTAAATATCTGAATAAACGCATCCGGGGATGCGATGCCCATCACGGAGTCGTCAGTTACGGCCTGAATCTCTGGTGTGGGCATCATTAAATTACCTTCGTCCAGTAAAATACCAGCCGAGTCGTTACGGGTAATCGCATTGGAGAGTATGGTATTCTGAACGCAATTTATACCTTCAATCAATACGCCAATACCCTGATTGTATGTAATTTCATTCAGGAAGATATGCGTATTGGATGCAGAGCCATGGAGTTGGACGCCATGACTAAAATTCCATGTGATATTGTTTGCATATATTCCATTCTCTTTTGCCACTTCTCCGCTTATATAAATGCCTCCTCCCAGATTACCGGCAATAAGATTTCCGCCGCCGTTTAATTTTTGGCGCATATACTCTTTTCCCGATTGGGCAGTCTGTTTTCTGTCTGTCTTTATCGCATTCTCTGGTATGTCGGGTAACCATCCAACAGAATTTCGCGCTCCCTCAACGATATAGACGCCGTATTGTCCATTCGGCTGCACATCAGTAGCTATTGAATTTACACCGATGAAGTTTTCTATTATCAGATTATCATTGGCACTGGGTCCGGAAAGTAGGATGCCCGAATGCATAAACCGGTTGATAATAAGCCCCCTGATCGTATTCTTTCCCGAAATGATAAACAAACCGTGGGAGGGACTGCCTATCACCTGGCTTCCATTCAGCTGAATTTCAGGTCCGGATGGATTGAGATCGCCCGCGAAAAGAGTCTGGCTGGTACCATCGATCACAACAACGCTATCAGTAATTATTGGCAGCGGAGTTAACGGTGATATGGTCCAGACACCTGTAACGGCATCAAAGTTTGGATCTGACATTGGAATGTTGAATACGATAGAATCCTTTTCTGCACTGCTATTTGCTCGATTGATCGCATCACGGAGAGAGTTTGCGCCAGAATCGTTGGTATTGGTGACAGTATAAGTACCAGCGAATACGTATGAAGATAGTGACAAAATAAAAATTAGAAAGGATAAGATATTCTTAAACATAGATGACACCTCCCACTATATTAAAAATAAAATTTATTTGGATTTTCAGATTTATTGTTGTATTTCGTCAGAACAAGTTGGACAATTAGATATTAAAATTTAACAGAGACAAATTTCATAGTCAAGGATTATTTTGTTCTTTGTGATTAGATTTAGTTATCGTCTTCCTTTAAATGTCTGTTCTTTAATCAACACTATTCCTTGCCGCGGTTTAGAACAATGTGGACAGATTTGGTCTAGAAATTAAGAGAGAGTCACGTTGACAGTAGGATTATTAAGGAATACATACCATAAGTATTTCCCGAATTGCGGCCACAGGTGGAATACGACGGAACGGGAGAATACGGAACACTATGAGGCGTTGGGGGTAATGGAGGTGATAGCACAATCAGGAGGCCTCTTCGAATGATCTTATAGATTGTTGATCAAGACACATTATAGGCACGGGCAAGACCGCTTACAGTTAAATTCTCCTTATAAGGAGTATGATAGATCGCCCGACGTTGAAAAGGTGTTAATCGCGTCTTTTTGTGTATCGTCATTCGGGATCTCCTCTGTCCTGAAAAATTAACAATTCTAAGGAAATTCCAAAGTTGTAAATAACGCGACTAATTTTTACAGATAAATTATTTTCATGAGGTACTATTGGCGACTTTTCTAATAAGTGTTTTGTCCTTTATAATTCACAGATGATTTCGTTTACTCATTATCGGAGGTTTGTTTGGGGTAACGGGCTGAATGACCGGTCTAAAATTGTATGAACGATGCATACAATACTTTGGCATTGATTTTGCTATGTGCCTGACTACCTTGATTTTCTTATTTACATTCGTTGTATAAGAGAAAATAGAAGAGACTATATGCAAACCAAAATAACAAGACGTGTATTTACTTCAAGAATGATACGAAGCTATTTCTTCTCTTCCTTGTTATTCCTATCAGGATCGGTATTATCTTATCCCAAAACATTTCAAGTCTATGATAAATATCAAAATATGTTTAGACACAATGGGAGACCGCTTCTTATTGTTATTAGGGGGAACGATCTTGTCGAACTGATGACAAAGGGTTTGAGTAGATTACTTAAATCAAGCAATATAGCCCCTAAAAAAGATAAAGTGTTTATTCAACCAAATGCTAATTCGAATGAACCTTACCCTGTAGCTACAGATGTTCAATTCTTGAACGCGTCGACTAACTTTTTGAAAGATATTGGGAACAACGGCATTTTAGTGGGTGACAATCCATTTTACAAGGAGACTTATATTATAAAAGATCAAGAGCACTCAAATTTAAAAAGGGAAAATATCAACGTTTTTACAGACGATCCAGGAATCGGTTATTCATACTGCACAGTATATAATAAAGATTGGTTATCCAATACGGCAATTTTAGTAAATAAAGAAATGATCAATGCAGATTTGGTGATTAATATGGCGATTACTAAACACCATCCAGAGGCTGATTTTGCATATGTATTAATAGACAATTTTGGATCCGCTTCGAATAAAGTTCGTGCGCAAACGCATTTACGAACGGAAACAAACAATAAGAATGGACCAACGTTTTTTGATAGAATAATTGTCGAAATTGCGGATGCCTTCAGACCCCAGATTACTATCGTGGATGTGAGATCCATTTTAACGAAGTCTGGACCCTCTTTCCATTCGGAAAATGTTGTCCACAATGATGGAAAAAAAATAATTATTTCAGGTAATATGAGTGTTATTGGCGCCTACTGTTCGAAATTATTGGAAAATCATGATCCAACGTTCCGTATTGAGAAGATAGTAAATTATCAAATAAACTACGCAGAGAGGATTGGTTTGGGCGTAGCCGATTTGTTGCAAGTCGAATTGATTGAATATAATCCATTAAACCCAACTATATATAATAACATGCGTACCTGAAACGAAAAATGAAGGAAGACGATTCTTTTGGAAACGACGAAGGCGAAGGAAAGATAAGATTACGAATGTAGTTCTTACGACGACCTGTTACTGTATCGGGAAGAAATACTGGCGCGAGTAGTTTATAGTTTAAGCATGTTACGTGGTATCGGAATACGGCAACGTTTTCCGACGCTCAAGAAGAACGTCCGGCGAAAGAGACGGAATCGGGAAAAAGTAGAAATTTGAAGACCGGAGTGGAAATAGAACAGCCTTAATTGAACCCAGGATTTCTAACTCATCCAGTAATTCGCAAAACTTAAAGGAGGAGACGAAAATGAAAAAACGACGATTACTGCTTGCCCTTTTCGTAGAGTTCAGCTTTATTCATTCAAGTTGGGTGCAGGCTGGTGAACTGGAAGTTGTTAGAGTGGGCGGCGGCCCTTTGAAAATCGGAGGAATCCTTCAGTGTTGGTATTACAACACACAGGACGAAGCAAGAGTCCAGAGCACATTCGAGTTGAAACGGGCCAGGATATTGTTCTGGGGTGAAATTGTCCAGGATAAGATCAAGTATTTTGTTCAGACTGAAGGAGTTGGCTCTCCGTTTATGCTGGATGTGAAATTGCAGTTTTATGTTATCCCAAACACAGAAATTGCATTCGGCAGATTTCTTCCCAATTTTACTCAGTACATGCCCAGATCTACGGCACAGCTCGACATGATCAACTATCCTCTGGTCGTTTTGAGGTATGCCATGTGGCGTCAGGTGGGGATCCAGACCACAACGAAGACGAAATGGGCGGATTTCAATCTTGGATTGTTTAATGGTCCCAGGAATAACTGGACGGACAACAATGAAGCTAAGGATTTTTTCGCCAGAGTCTCGTTGAAACCTGTGAATTTTATTCAAATGGGAGTCTACCGATGGCAGGGCAAGAGTCTCGAAGAAGACAGTGAGGTGGATATGAGCCGGACAGGTGTATTCGCCAGCATGACCCATGAAAAGGGAGTCTTCAACGGGGAGTACATTTTAGGTAAGGATGCTGGATTGGAGAGTTGGGGATATTATGCTCATCTTGGCTTCAATATCGTTCCGAAGGTTGAACTTCTAGCCAGATACGAAACTTTTGATCCCAATGTGGATATGGAAGAAGACAGAGAAACCTGGATCACCGGAGGTATTAACTATTTCATACAAGGTAATCGAGCAAAAATTTCCTTGAACTATGTTTTGAAGCAGGAGGAAGCAAACTCAGTCGATAACAATGAATTCATCGTTCAAACTCAGATATTCTTTTAAAACAGGAGGTGCAAAATGCGAATAGGAAGGATTGTTGTTACCATGATCATAATGCTGAGTTGTTTTACATTTTGTACGGCTCAGGGTATTAGTGACACTGAAATCTTGATAGGTTCATCGGCGGCGTTGGGCGGACATGCCAGCTTTTTAGGCACGCAAACGATTCATGGTGCCCTTTCTTATATCAATTTCATTAATGAAGAAGGGGGCGTTTATGGAAGGAAGATCCGGATCATCTCATATGATGATCAGTATGATCCTTCAAAAACTATTCTGAATACGAACAAGCTCATAGATACTGATAATGTGTTTTGTCTGTTCTGTTATGTAGGAACGCCTACAAGTGTTAAGGTCATTCCGATTGTCAAGAATAAAAAAATCCCTCTTGTGGGTTTATTTACCGGAGCCGAAGCACTTAGAAGCCCTGTGAGCCGATATATCTTGAATATACGATCTTCTTACTATAACGAGACGGGTGAACTCGTCAAACATCTTGTTGAAGACCTGGGCATCCGAGAGATCGGTGTTTTTTATCAGTACGATGCCTTTGGAATGGCCGGTTTGAAAGGAGTGGAAATCGGGTTGGCAGAGTATAACCTGAAGCCAGCATCCACAGGAGCGTACAATCGTGGAACTCTGGAAGTAAACGAAGGCCTTCAGAAAATACGTCAGGCGGATCCGGGGGCCGTGATCATGATTGGTGTTTACGGTCCGTGTGGTCAGTTTATCAGAGAGGCAAAAAGGTCGGGTTACAATCCGGTGTTCTGTAATATATCATTCGTCGGAAGCGAGATGCTCGCCGAATTACTCGGTGACGAGGGTGAGGGTGTCATTATTTCGCAGGTTGTTCCTTCGCCTATGGAGAGCAGTTTCTCCACAGTAACGCAGTATCAAGAGCTTCTGGCAAAATCCTATCCTGACGACACGCCCAATTTTGTTTCTTTTGAGGGATTTATCAATGCCAAGGTTTTGGTAGAAGGATTACGCGAAGCAGGTAAAGACCTGAACCGTGAGAAACTTATCGATGCAATGGAAGCGATGAAGAACGTCGATGTGGGTATCGGCGCCAACATTAACTACGGACCTCAGGACCACCAAGGATTGGATAAAGTTTACTTCACGAAAATTTATAATGGGGAAGTCGTCCTTTTCACTGACTGGAAAAGTATGAATTAAAAGGTTGGATAACTGTCTTTGGGATGGTGAAAAAAATGGAGGAGAACGACATCGTTAATAAGACGAAGGGATTCTCCTCCGAATTCCCATCTTATCAAACGTACTATTTATTCAAATGAGGAGGTATATTTCCAATGGATAAAATAATAAAGTATCTGAAGGGTATTACCGGTAAGATCGTTGCACCCTTTGTGGTACTTATCGTATTGACGATTATGACGATATCGGTGTTATCGATTCGTTATGCGAAAAAGGGTCTGGAAAGTCAGTTGGCTAAGAAGTCGGAAATCTTGGTTAAGAATCTCGCAATAGCTTGTGTAGATCCTCTCTCAGTGGGAGAACTTGACAGGCTTAACATTATTCTGATGGAGAGCCAGGATGTCGACGATGATGTCGTCTATATCTATCTAGTCGACAATGAAGGGAAGACGATGGCTCAGGGTAGAGAATCAAGCCATCTTCAGAATGTGGATTTGACTGAATTCGAGGATGACGCTCTCGCTGCAAACAGTTTTTCCAGTCGTCGCCACAGTACCGAGAAGGAGCTTTTCGAATTGGTGCATCCTGTCATCTTCATGGGTGATAAGATGGCTACCTTGCGGCTTGGTATAACGCAAACCAACATACACGGGATAACGAATAAAATCCAAAAGACTATTATGACTGTCAGTTTCTTATTTCTTCTGATTGGCGTTGCTGTCTATTTTTTACAAGTCAATGTGACAGTCATAAAACCCGTCCGTAATGTATTGACAGTGGTCAAGGATATTGCTCAAGGCGAAGCAGACCTAACCATACGACTGAATGTCAATACCAGCGACGAGATTGGTGAACTGGGACGATGGCTCAATACGTTCATGGATAGGCTTCACGATATCATCGATCAGGTTAGGGATAACACAGAACGCGTAGTCACAGCGGCGAATGAGATAAGCCATACCTCTTCCAAGCTCGCCTCGGGAGCCGAGGAACAGACCAAACAGGCGGGTGATGTAGCCGTCAGCGTCCAGGAAATGTCAGCAACGATTTTTCAGAATTCCCAGAATGCCAATCAAACCGCCGAGCTCGCCGAGGAAGCCAGTGTAAAGGCTCGGGAAGGGAACGAAGCCATGCAAGAGACACGACAAGGCATGGAAGAAATTGTGGTCTCTTCAGGCAAGACGGGAGAATTCGTTACTTCTCTTTCGAGTCGAGCCGATCAAATCGGAGAGATTATACAAGTTATCGACGATATCGCAGAACAGACGAACCTGCTTGCATTAAATGCAGCCATCGAAGCAGCCCGAGCCGGCGAGCAGGGACGCGGTTTTGCTGTGGTTGCCGATGAAGTGCGTGAATTGGCTGAACGAACGACGAAGGCCACGATGGAAATTGCCGAGACCATAAAGGCAATCCAAAATGACACGAATGAAACTTCCAAATTTATGTCCGAGACCAATTTGATTGTGGATAAAGGCAAAGAGAAAATGTTAAAGACCGAAAAAGTGTTGGACGATATCGTTCAGTCTGTGACCCGGGCCATGGATATGGTTAGACAGATAGCAACGGCGTCTGAAGAAATGAGTTCGGGAGCGAAGGAGATATCGAAAAATGTTGATGCCATAAGCGATGTAACCAAGGATTCCGCCAGCGGAGCCGATAAGATGGCAGGCACGGCTGATATGTTGAGTCGACAGACTGAGGAATTACGGAATCTTGTGGAGCAATTCAAATTAAAAGAAGCCTTATCCCAAACTGTACCGGATCATTTGAACAACGGTGAACTGAACAGGATTGTTGTTGAAGAATGTGGCCCTGTTAAACAGACTTCGTCAGTACTACGGCATGAATTAGTATGAAAGCAGCTAAAATATGGCTCAAAAAAAAATTGAGACTCAGAAAAGAGAGGGTGATGAGATACTCCAGCTGGTCAGTTTTAAGATAGCAAATGAAGAGTTTGGTATAAATATCCTGAGGGTTCAGGAGATCATCCGGTTAATGGATATCACTCAATTACCCGAAGTACCGGAGTTAGTACACGGTATTATTAACTTACGAGATAAAGTAATACCAATTATCAACTTGCGCAGACGACTGGGTCTTGAAGACAAAGAAAGCGATAAAGATTCTCGAATTATAATTGTCGAAATCGGAGATACTATCTTTGGATTCATTGTGGACAGTGTATCGGAAGTGTTGCGAATACCTGAAAATACGATTCAGCCGCCTCCAGAGACCATATCAGAGATCGATTCGAAGAATATTTCTGGTATTAGCAAGCTAGAAGATCGACTGCTTATTATCCTTGATCTGGAGAACACGTTAATCTGTGATAATATGTGTTAATAACAACCTCGGTTTACGAGTATACAACATCTCTTAATTTATCCCTAAGTATTTCATAAGGAGTCTTTCCATTCAGAGAAGAATGAGGTCTGGATAGGTTATAGAAGTTTTCCCATACAGACAACTTATAATTCAGATCAACATCGTCCGTATATGAAAATAACTGGTAGAATGCTTGATCATCGGTGCTATGCGAACGTTCGACTTTCCCATTTAGATGAGGACTACGGGGCTTAATATAGACATGATTGATTCCAATGTCCGCTAAAAGCCAATGGAATTTTACATGAAATTCATGCCCGTTCTCTGTTCTTACCGTATGGATTCTAAAAGGGAATGTATCGACATCATAATTTATAAAGTCAATTTCTATCCCGCGAAGCTGGATCGAAAATTGATACCCCGACGGTGCTCCCGCCCCTCTGCCAAATTTATCATCACCTCCATCTCCCCAATTCAGTGTAGTGCTCTCTATCCTCCTGTTCCGTCGTGTTCCATTTCAGGCTGAAATTTAATGACTCACATGTTGAATGTATCAGATCGCCATTTATTCTTATAAATAACACATCTATATAAATTCATTAATCAACGATTGCAGACATGTCTGTCCTGCAAATATTCAATCGAGGATAACGATTTGACGAATCTGGCATTTTCATTCAATAACAGCGAGCCTATCATCGTAGGCACAAAAGAGGCGGGGCTGAAGCCCCGCCTCTTTTGTGGAGTAGGGAGGGAAAAAATGAATGCCAGAACCGCGATTTATCATTACCCGGGGGATTTGTTGAACTGTTTCACACAGGCTGGGAGGGCCATTGGGAATTTTAGTAACAAATCCCCCGGGTTTTTTTCATTACGATTCATGCCGCCAATCACGCACCAAGGTAACTGAGCATAGAGAGCATGTCTGCTGATAACAGAAAGTGCCGGAAGGACAAGGCACCCTTTCTCCACAGCTCGGGCAAATACAAAATACACCATGTTTCTTAGCAGCGTCGGAACGGTCGCTTCCTTTTATAACCGTCTGCTTTTTCACGTATGATTCCGTACGTTGATTCTTCTGCTTTGATTCATGAAGGACTTGCATTTCATCGCCTCGTCTTTTTACATCAGCCATTTTTGAGCGTCTACTACAGTAAAAGCCGATAATCGAACGATCTCTTCTACGGTAGCCGTCTTTCGAATCACATGTGCAGGACTGGATAAACCAATTTGGATTGGACCTATGGATTCAGCATCGCCTAACTGTCTAAGAAGGTTCATGAAAATATTTCCCAATTTCCATCCTATTTTCTACCCTACTACAAAATGTAAATCAATGTATTCATTCAAAACTTGATAACAATTCATTGGAATCCAATAGACTGCTTATCGACACTCTATCAGTGATTCTATGATACGATTCTTCTCGCGAAATAACGCCGATTTCTCTTTCGAGACTCGTCTCCTTTTATGTGTATAGGGACTTCCATGGATAAAATGTCGTGGTCTTAAAATAATACGCTTCCGCTCCCTCGGTACTGTTATGCTGGCAGCCATCATAAACAGGATTTTCTCCTTCCCTTTAATTTGCAGAGCCAAGTCTATGGCCATTTGAAGTGTACGAAACGGCATGAGAAAGATAGATCTCATCAAAGATGGATCAACATTCGTTATTGCCCACATTTGAGCCCAACGCGCAATCTCGGCCATTTTGGCTGCTTTATGATAGCCTAATACGTATCCCTTTTCGATCTTATTCAAGACGTCCTGTGGATCACCGGCGCTGGCCAGCAGCTTGGCAAAGGTCTCATGACCGACTCCCATTCGGCATCGAGATACGAGGATGAGTATTCCATTTGGATTAAGGGCCAGCTTGGCATTATCCAGAGCTTTTTGTGACTGGTAGAGATCGATGTCCATGGGATACGGAGCAACAGCCACGACGATGTCTGCCTTTTCCTTGATTTCCACAGAAAAGACATCGTTGGCCTTTTCTATGGCTGCTTTTAACGACTCTGTGATGTCTCCGGCTGTGGCAGCATAGATCCGATCATGCCGGTCCAGGACCGTCATGATGGCAAAGATTTCTTTGTTTTTAATCGTCCGGATGGCGTCTTCCATATCTTCATGTACCGGATTACCTTCTAAGGCCATGGCCTGGGCGCTCATTTTCAAGGCGAGCTTATGGTTTTGCTCAATGGTTTTATACGCAGCGATGCCTGGTAAAAAGGCTTTCCTTCCACCGGTATATCCGGCAAAGTAGTGAGGTTCCACAGAGCCGATGATAACGATTTTTTGTGCCTCCATAGCCATTTTATTCACATACATTTCTGTGCCGTTTTTAGAGATCCCAAGGAAGACCATATCTTTATCTTTTTTGGCGTTATGAACAAAAATACGAGTCCGAAATTCCTCGAGAGTATCACCGAAAATCTGTCTGAATTCTTCCTCTGTTGGGGCGCGGTGAATACCAGTGGCTACGATGAATTTTATGTTTCTGTCCTTGATCTTGTCATGGATAATGTCCAAGACTTTGGCGGTGGGTGTGGGCCTTGTACCATCGTTGACAATGAAGAGGACGTCCTTCGCATTCTTTAAAAAATCATCAAAGGATTTGGACGCCATGGGATTCTCCAGCGCGGTAACCACGGTTTCTCTTTCGTCTGTGACCTCTACTTCATTGGGATAAACCAATCCCCCAAAATTCTCTTCATCGATATAGACCTCAATCGTATCATGGCCGTATGGAATCTCAATTTTCATAAATCGCTCCCCCCTTTAACCACCATGGCATTAAGACTTATTGGCTGCCATGATTGCCCTAGTAAAATCTTCAGGTTTAACATTTGGAGTCTCTATTCGATGTTTATCGTAATATTCTTCAATCTTCCGATTGATCCCTTTCTTTTCTTTTTTAATATCTCGGAGTTCTATTTCCATAAATTCGAGTTTGGATTTTGGATAAAACTGAAAATCACCAGACAAGATGATGTCTTCGATTCTGTCTTTCTTGACTTCTTGAGCCGTTCGAATCAGACCGCCTTTGGCCTTGTACGTACTATACAGTATTTCGATTCCCTCTCTGATTTTCACGCCCGTCGGAATTCGTGGTGTCTTTTTAAACAGGAACTCTTTCGACGTAAACCAGCATTCGAGTTCAATCATCTTATCTACCGTCTGGGAGGACAAGCTTGAAACCTCCAGTTTCCCAAAAATTTTCTCGTATTTTCTGATAAGCACATTGACGATGTGTTCTCTCTCCGGAACACAGCCGAGTTCTCGTTTCATAGTCGTCAGATTCTCTTCCATCGACTTGTAGATTTTATCCCGAAATTTCTCGTCGGGTACCCGAAAGATTTTACCCATAGATTCATAATCGAAATCCATGAGGATTCCACCCACAAATACCATGGCGTTTCCGACATCACCACCACCCTCGCCGGCGATTTTTTTGCCTTGTGTTGTAACAATGTCATTGGCGGACCTGAAGTGTGCCTCAATACCGAATTCCCGGTATGTTTCGCACGGAGGCTGAGAAAGAAATTCAAATATCGCTTCGATACTTTTGGGAAATTTCGGATTTTTCTTATTCCATATGACTTGGTAGAAGATTTGATTCTCATCCAATAACGTGGCCCCTCCACCCACTTCCCGCCGCATAACGGGGATGCCCGCTTCCCTGCAGTAGGCCAGGTCGATTTCTTTCTCCGCATCCTGAAAATATCCGACGGAGGCCAGGGGTATTCTGGGGGAGACGACAACCAGTCCTTCGAATCCAAGCCTTGTCAGTGCGTGGAAAACGAGCATGGACTGCTGACCGGGACGTTTACCCAGATTTAATACATGCATTTTATTCATCTATTTTATAGCCTTCCAAATAATTTCACCCAGGTTTCGCACGGCAATGCTCTTCCCCTGTTCGCCCGAAGAGGTGGCCGCCTTCTTGAGTACCTGCTCGCAAGTAGGACAAGGTGTGACGAGCATCTCCGCCCCGGTAGCCATCGCCTGTTGGATTCGGGCCTTTCCGATCTTGTCCGACAATTCCACATTCGACATCAGGATACCCCCTCCGCCACCGCAGCAGCTGGATGTCTTCCCGCTCCTTTCCATTTCGATGAGTTCCACGCCGATTCTTTTCAGGATTTCTCTCGGTTCGTTAATGATATTCAGCACGCGGGACATATCACATGGATCATGGTATGTGGCCTTAATCCCCAGTTTGGCTTCAGGGATGTTCTCCAACACTTTCTGCGTGACGTGCTTCACGTCCTTTCCGTACTCTTCGTGTAGGAATGCCGCGCATGTCGGGCAGAGAGCGATAATTTCCTTCTCGGGGTACAGTTCGAGAAATTTCTTTTTCCACGATTCAAACTCTTTTCGGAATCCCAAAGCCATGAATGGAAATCCGCAGCAGATTTCCTCTTTCACTTTGGGTTTGATGCCGAGCTTCTCCAAAATTCTCATGTACAGCTTTGTCTGATTCGGCCTGGCCAAGTATTGGCATCCCACAAAGAGCGGGACATCACCTTCCTGGACGGGAATGAGCATCTCCTTATCCCCAAAAATATTGCCCGTCTTTATCACATTTACTTTCATCGCCTTGTGACTATCGTAGGCATAGCCCGCTTCGACCAGGTCCGCCCGAAAGGCCGAAAAAATGCCCGGTATGTCTACCTTGGCCGAGCAGCGATCCACACAATCACGGCAGTACGTGCATTGGAAAATTCTGTCAGCGATGTATCCGGTGGGTTGGAGCTCCCCCGTGATGAGTCCGTAAGCGAGGATTGTCTTGCCCCTCGCCGTATCGGCCTCCCACCGGGTTTCCTTGTATACGGGGCAGCCTTCGAAACAATACGCACACCGAATGCAGATGTTGAGTTCGGGCTCCCACTTGCTCAAATATTTGGTTTCCATCGATTCTCCCTACGCTCTCGCGTACTTTTTTATCCCCTCTTCGAACAGGTCGCCGCCGTGACAATCGTTGGCGACGATACAAGGGAAATTCTCGACTTCCAATTTCCTGATGGCTTCCGTTCCCAAATCTTCGTAAGCGACAATTTCCACGGATTTGACACTCTTGGCTATCAACGCAGCGATTCCGCCCGGTGTGACAAAGTAGAGGCCTTTGTATTTTTTTATCGCATCGAGGACTTCTTCACCCCGATTTCCCTTGCCGATCATTCCTTTTAGGCCATGGTTAAGCATGAGAGGAGCATACGGGTCCATTCGATAAGATGTCGTTGGACCTGCCGGACCTATCGGGTAACCCGGCTTGGCCGGAGCAGGGCCTACATAATAAATAACCGCACCCCTTAAATCGATAGGAAGGGTTTCGTTTTTTTTCAGCAATTCGAACAGCCGTTTATGGGCGGCATCTCGACCCGTATAAATGGTTCCCGAAAACAGAACTTTATCTCCGATCTTGAGTTTTTTTATATCGCTGTCCGACAACGGGGTTGTTAATTGTATTTCCACGACAGCCTCCTATTAAATGACTGTACTTTTATGTCTTGCCACATGACAATTTAAATTAACGGCGGCCGGCATAGTGGCGATATGACAGGGGAATGTTTCGATATGAACGGCCAACGCCGTTGTTCTGCCACCCAGTCCCATCGGTCCTATACCTAAATTATTTATCCTTTGGAGGAGTTCTTGCTCTGCTGTCGCGAATCGCGGATCAGGATTTGAATCACCCAAAGGGTGCCTCAAAAGGGCTTTTTTTGCCAGCATGGCACACTTTTCGAACGTGCCGCCTATACCCACCCCTACGACTACGGGGGGACAGGGATTCCCACCCGATTTTTTAACCCGTTCCACGATGAAATCTTTCACACCTTCGATTCCGTGGGCCGCTGTGAGCATTTTTACCTCACCCATGTTCTCAGCTCCGCCTCCTTTGGGACAGAATGTAATTTTCATCTCATCCCCGGGAACGATGTCTGTATACACGATGCAGGGTGTATTATCTTTTGTGTTTATCCTGGAGATAACAGGATCATCAACGATGGATTTTCTCAGATAACCTTCTTGGTACCCGTGTTTCGTCCCTTCATTGAACGCGTCCAAGTAATTCCCGCCTGTGATCCTGACGTTCTGGCCTAGCTCCACGAAGAAAACGGCAAAACCCGTATCCTGGCATATGGCGACTTTCTCTTCCCTGGCGATTCGGTTGTTCTCAATAATCTGTTCCAGAATGGCGATCGCCGTGGGAGACTCCTCTTTCTCTTTCGCCTGTTTGATGATGTTAAGAACATCCTCGCCGAGGTTGTAATTCGCATCCATGCAAAGGTCGGCGACGACATCGGTAATCTTTTTAACGTGAATTTTTCGCATGGTCACCTCCTCGCCCAATACCTTAACTTCGTGGCCGTCACCCAGTCGTCCGGCGCGTCCTGTAATTTATGGGGATTCAGAATATTGTTCGGGTCGAACGCCTTTTTAACCGCTCTCATCAGAGTGAGCGAGTCTTTCTTCTCCTTTTTCCAGGATGATGCCTTTGAGAGCGCAATACCGTGCTCTGCTGATGTCGTCCCATCCACGGAACGCACATAATCGTAAACTGCCGCTACTGCATTCTCGGCATCTTTCCACTGACTTTTTATAACGGGATCCATCAATATCTTCGTGTGCATGCATCCCGAACCGCAGTGGCCGTATGCAGTCATGATGACGTTATTCTTGTCGGCGATCTCATGAATTTTCTGTGCACACTCAGCCATCTTAGAATAAGGGACGGCCATATCGTCGGCCAGGGATGTACATGACAGACCTTCTTTATAACGAGATAGAGCTGGAAACAATTTTTTCCGTCCCGCAAATATTCTCGTGCGCTCTTTGGCGTCATAACTCAGCTCGACACCGAATCCATTGTGCTTTTCGCAAATTTCCTTCATTTTCCGGACTTCGTATTCGACAGCTTCCTCGACCATACCGTCCGCTTCAAACATCAAAATTGCTTCCACATCGGGTAGCCCCATAGACAATGTCTTATTAACCGCGGTGATGGCCACATTGTCCATTAGTTCGAGCAGAGATGGCTGAGCACCACTATACATCACTTCGGATATAGCATTTCCTGCGTTTTCCAGTTTTTTAAATTTCGCGACTCCCATACATCGAAACTTGGGAATAGGTGCAAACTTTAGCATCGCTTCGACAATGATCCCGAGCGTTCCTTCGGATCCTACCATCAATCTATCGAGTTGGTAACCGGAAGCCTCAACTCTTGTTTTGGAACCCAGAGAGACCAGCTCGCCATTTGCCAAAACGACCTTCATTCCTAAAATCCAATCGCGGACGGCTCCGTACTTGACCGATCTCACTCCACTTGCATTATTGGCGATTTCACCCCCAATCGTAGCAACTCTGCTGGATGCGGGAGCTACTGGATAAAAAACTCCATAACGTTTAAGAGCACGATTTAAATCATCATCAATGACACCGGGTTCAACCCTGCAATAGACATCCGCAGTATTGATTTCGAGTATCTTATCCATCTTCTTCATATCTAGGACAATACCTCCGTCTATAGGGACGGAATGTCCACACATGCCCGAACCCGATCCTCTCGCGATAACGGGAATTTTTTTTGCGTTAGCATACCGCATGACACCCTGGACATGTGCGGCCGTTTCCGGCCGGACGACTGCCCAAGCAGCTGCGGCATGGACGGATGCATCGGAACCGTAAATGTAGAGATCCGCCGGATCGTCTTTCACGTTGTCCTTACCAACGATGTCCATGAGAGTTTTCACGTCCACTTTTTTCATCGCTCACACCTCGATTTTATTGAATGACGAAGAGAATGAAATATGAACATAACGCTCGTCGGTGAGTCTTATTTCTTTTTCTCCGCATCCTTGATCTTCTGATTGAGCCACGATTCGACGCTCGCACCGTGAAAAAGCGCATACAGCTCATTCACCAAGTTTGAAGGCTTCACGACCATGATCCAACCCTCACCGTACGGATCCTTGTTTATCAAAGAACAGTTATCCTCAAGCTTATGATTCACTTCGAGGATTTCTCCGGATACCGGAGAGACGAATTTCCCCACCCACTTCGCCGACTGGATTTTACCGCATGTATCTCCTTGGGCGATTTCATCGCCTTCGAACGGAAGGTCCACGTACGTCGTTTCCCCCGCCATTTTCTGATAAAAATCGGTCATTCCGACCCGGATGTTACCACCTTCTTCTTTTGCCCATGTATCCTCTTCGTGGTAATAAAGCTCGTTCGGCATATTGTATCCTTCAATCGTCGCCATCTTTTCACCTCCCTTTACTAAATCGAATAATTATAATTTATTTATCCAATGGAGATAGGACCCAATCTTTCGATATCATCGATGAATGTATTTATTTCCTGCTGGAATCGACTACCTTCACCCGCGGATATCCATTCGAGTTTAAGTCTGCGAGGGTCTATTCCGAACGATTCGATCATATTCTTCAGCAGGGGAATTCTCCTTCTCGTTTTATGATTTCCACTGATATAATGACAATCGCCCGGATGACAACCAGCCACCATTACACCCCAGGCGCCTTTTTGGAAAGCTCTCAAGATCAACTCGGGATCTATTCTTCCAGAGCACATTGTCCGGATGACTCGAAAGTGAGGTCTTATTTGAAGTCTCGAAACCCCTGCCAGGTCTGCTCCGGCATAAGAACACCAATTACAAGTAAATACTATTATCTTCGGTTTTAATTGTCCATTCATGAGTCTACTCCAGTGCTGCATCTACCATGGCGTACAGTTGCTCCTGTGTAAATCCCAGTTGCTGGGATGCGCCCGTTGGACAAGCGGCCGTACAGGATCCACATCCCTTACAGAGTGCTTCGGTCACTTTACAGATTTTTTTCCCATTTGATAAGACAATTTCCAGAGCCTCATAAGGACAAACAGGAACGCAGATACCACACCCCGCACATAATTTCTCATCGACACAGGCAATGGTTGCACAACCAATGTATTCCGGTTTTGATAATATCGTCGATGCTCTACCTGCAGCGGCCACCGCCTGTGCGATAGATTCATCGATAGATTTTGGTCCGTGAGCCATACCCGCTAAAAAAATGCCCTCTGTAGCAAAATCTACAGGGCGAAGCTTGACATGTGCTTCAAGGAAAAAGTTATCGCTCCCCAATGGTACTTTGAGGTGCTTGGCAATCTCTTCATTGCCTGGATCTGGATGGATGCCTGTACTCAGGACCAGGAGGTCTGCATCCATGATGAGCTGTTCCTTGAGAATCGGATCGAGTAGCGAAACCATGAGTGAATCGTCCTGGGCGATGAGCTCTGGTTTTTGATTTTCATCGTAACGTATGAAGGTCACCCCTTTATCCCGGGCCATTCGATAGTACGTTTCACGCATTCCATACATCCTGACGTCGCGGTAGAGGATATAAACATTGGCTTGAGGATTGTATTCGAGCAACTTGAGGGCATTTTTTATTGCCTGTGTACAGCATATTTTACTGCAATTGGGATTTACGTTATCGCGTGAGCCCACACACTGGATCATGACTACCGATTCGATATCGGCGGTACGATTTCGAATGAGACGTTCCTCAAACGCATGCTGTGTGACGACCTTGGGGTGGTTACCGAATAAATATTCCGTCGGTGTGTATTCAATGGCCCCTGTAGCGACGATGATCACGCCGTGTTCGATTTCTTTAATTTCAAGTCTCTGCGACTGGCTAAGTGTTTCAAACACTGTTTTATAATTTCCGATAAAACCATTGATGGCTTTTATCTTTGCAGAGCGGTATATGTGAATCAGGGAGTTGTTTTCCACTGCTCGGATGAGGGACTTAAGATACTCCTGGACATCGTGCCCGAATATATCAAAGTAGATGTTTCTTGCATGCCCGCCTAGTTCTGTCTCCTTTTCGATGATAAAAACTTCGAATCCCTGTTGAGCAAGAGTTCGGGCCGCTGTCATTCCGGCGATTCCGCCTCCTATGACAAGTCCTCTCTGAATGACTGGAGTTGGAGTCACCCATAAAGGCTGAATAAGGCATGCTTTGGATACCGCCATTCTAACTAAGTCTTTGGCTTTTCGGGTAGCTTCTTCGGAATCCTGCATGTGTATCCAGGAGCATTGATCCCTGATGTTGGCCATCTCAAAAAGATGCGGATTCAAGCCAGCTTCTCTGATGGTTTCCTGGAACAAAGATTCGTGAGTTCTAGGTGTACAGCTTGCAACGACAATCCCGTTGAGATAGTGTTCCTTTATCTTTTCTGCGATTCTCTTTTGCGTATCCTGAGAACACGTATAGAGATTGGCTTCTGCGTAAACAACATTCGGAAGATCTTTGGCATAGTTTGTCACTTCAGGAACATTCACGTATCCTCCGATATTGATGCCGCAGTGACACACGAATATTCCAATCCGGGGCGGTTGGTCTTTGACATCTATTTCAGGTGGATACGCTTTTTTCACCGTCAGCGTATTTCTTGCCTCGGAGAGCAGACCCATCGCCTCACCAGCAGCGCCGCTGGCCTGGACAACCGTCTCGGGGATGTCCTTCGGTCCGGAGAATGCACCACATACATAAACGCCACACCGCATAGTCGCAAGGGGGGCTAAGGTATCGGTTTTGCAAAATCCATAAGGATCGAGTTCTACTCCTAGTCTTTTCGCTAAATCTTCGATGCCAGCTTTCGATTCGAAACCGACGGAGAGTACTACCATATCAAATTTTTCATCTTTAAGCTCCCCATCTTCATCTTCGTACCTCACGATCAAATGTCTGGATTCGGGTATTTCAGTGATCCTTGGGACTCCGGCCCTCACGAATCGAACGCCGTATTCCACCTTGGCTCGTTCGAAATATTGATCAAATCCCTTGCCGTGGGTTCTCATGTCCATGTAAAAAATCGTGGTCTCAAGATTGTTTTTCGAGTGTTCCTTCGCGATGATAGCTTCTTTGATGGCATATGTACAGCACACAGAGGAACAGTAATCGTTGCCACACTCGGGATCCCTCGATCCCACACACTGGATAAAGGCGATTCTCCTGGGTTCTTCATTATCGGACCGCCTAACGAGGTGACCACCCAAAGGGCCCGAGGCAGAAAGCATACGCTCAAATTCAATCGAAGTCACGACATTCAAATATCTACCATAACCGTATTCACTTTTTAATTCCGCATCGAATGTGTCGCAGCCTGGCGCAAGAACGACAGCCCCGATATCGATCTTTATTTGTTCTTCCTTTTGATTAAAGTCTATTGCGTCAGCATCGCAGAATTCCTGACAGATTTTACAAACATCGTTTCTCAAGGACACACACCAGTCTTCATCGATGATAGCAACATTTGGGACGGCCTGGGGGAACGGAATATGGATGACGGATCTTTCTCGCAAGCCCTCGTCGAATTCGGAGAGTATCGGCTTCGGTTTATGCTGGGTTATTTCATCGAGGTGAATGGACTGTGCGGGACAGATGAAGGCACAGGCACCACATGCCTGGCATGCTTCCGAGTAAGCATCGAAGGCAGGCGTTATTTGCCGTTTTGTTCCTCTATAGCTGAATCCTATGGCACCCCTTCCCATTCTCTCTCGGCACATTCTGACACAGAGTCCACAAAGCAAACAATCTTCATTCTTCGTCTCCAGTACGCAGTCTCTGATGCCCATTTTTTCAGCAAGGTGTTTTACAGGTTCTGAATTCGGACATCGGGCCATGAGCAATTGTATCATTAATTTTCTGTTCTTCACAATTCGTTCGGATGTGGTTTGTACCACGAGCCTGTCTTTTACTCTGTATATGCAGGAAGGACGAATCAATGAGCGTCCATTTGATTCGATCTCGACAACACACACGCCGCACGATCCGTAAGGACTTAATGCTTTGTGGTAGCACAGGGTGGGTATTTCTATGCCGAGTTTTCTGGCAGCTTCGAGAACAGTCGTCCCTTCTTCAACCTCAAGTTTTTGACCGTCAATCGTTAATGTTACCATTATTACCCAACTCCGTTTTTATTCTGAAGGTCGCATCTCAGACACCGCCTTGCTTCTTTTACGGCCATGTCTTCTGAGAAACCAAGAGCAACTTCTCTGAAATTATCGATCCTCTCTTTCACGGTAAGCTTCGGTATTTCGTGCCTTCGTGATTCCAGAACATTTTCTGCCTCCTCTTCGGTTAACTGTAGTGGCTCGATATATACAACGGGCCGTGTGACTTTGTATTCGAGAGTCGGGGGTTCTCTTCGAAGGTATTTATGGATAGACTGTGCTGCAATCTTACCCGATTTCATGGCTTCTGTGACTGTCGCGGGACCTGTAATCACATCACCCCCCGCAAAAATTCCGGGTTTACTCGTTGTTAGGATCTCGGGATCGGTCATTATCGTGTTGTATTTACAGACTTGAAGGGTATTGGCTTCGTTGAAGGATAGATCCGGTTCTTGCCTTATCGCATAGATCATTGTATCCAGTTCTATTTGAAATTCAGAACCCTCCACGGGAGTAGGGCTTCTTCTGCCAGATTTATCGAATTCGCCGAGTTTCATGCGTATGCATTCCACGGCTTGTAGCTTGCTATTTTCTGAAAGTACTTTAACAGGGTTTGTCAGTAATTGAATATCGATCCCTTCTTCTACAGCAGCCGCAACCTCTTCGGGGAAAGCAGGCATTTCTTTTCGTGTCCTCCTGTAGAGAAGTATTACTTTCTTACAACCAAGGCGTACTGCTGTCCGAGCGGCGTCAATAGCAGCATTTCCTCCTCCCACGACCGCTACTTTTTTACCTATATTGACTTTTTTACCCAGGTTGACGTCTCTCAAGAAAGCAATGGCATCGATGACACCCATCACATCTTCACCGGGTATATTCATGGTTAGCCCCTTATGAGCCCCGGTTGCGATAAAAATAGCTTGGTAATTATTAGTGAGCACATCGATCGCAATATCTTTGCCCACACAGGTATTCGTCTTGATTTCAACACCCATGGCTTTTATCGCATCTATCTCAGCGTTCAGGAATTTCCTTGGTAATCGATATTCAGGGATGCCCACGGCCAGCATCCCTCCAGCTACGGGGAGGGATTCGAGTACGGTAACCCGATAACCCTTTTTCGCGAGAAAATAAGCACATGTTAATCCTGCGGGCCCAGAACCAATAACAGCGATTTTTTCTTCGTATGTCTGGGGTTTCTGTTCGACGGGATTCGTTCTTTTTCGGAATTCATAATCGGCTGCAAACATCTTGAGCGCTCTAATAGCAATGGGATCACCCCCATCACCGGATTTGCACTTTGCTTCACAGGGACTGTGACAAACCCTACCACAAATACTCGGGAACGGATTTTCTTTCCTTATTATCCGGATCGCTTCATCGAACTGCCCTCTTGCAATATAGGCAATATAGGAAGGCACATCCTGACCCAAGGGGCATGCATGCTGACAAGGGGACGAAACGATGCCTTTACAAACAGCTGCCGGGCACCGTTTGTACTTTATATGGGCCAAGTATTCGTCTCTGAAGTGCTGAATCGTACTCAAGACCGGATTTGGGGCTGTCTGACCGAGACCGCATAGGGCCACATCTTTAATTCCATTGCCCAGATCCTCGAGAAGAGCGAGATCCTTCTCTTCACCCTCACCACGAGAGATTTTATCAAGTATCTTGAACATGGCGTCTGTGCCTTCCCTGCAAGCATTGCATTTTCCACAAGATTCATCTTTTGTAAAATCCAAAAAGTATTTTGCCACATCGACGATACACGTGTCTTCGTCCATGACGACCATACCACCGGATCCCATGATGGACCCGGCCTGAGACAGACTCTCATAGTCCACAGATAAATCTATTAGTTTATTGGGGATACACCCGCCGGAAGGTCCACCCGTCTGAACGGCTTTGAATTTCTTATCTTCCAGCATCCCTTCTCCGATCTCATAAATGATGTCGCGTAGGGTTATCCCCATGGGAACTTCCACGAGCCCCGTGTTTTTCACCTTTCCTACCAAGGAAAATACTTTTGTACCTTTACTGTCCTCTGTTCCGATACCCGAAAACCAATCAGCGCCTCTAGCAATAATAACAGGAACGGTCGCCCATGTTTCCACGTTGTTGATATTCGTTGGCATTTGAAAAAGTCCGCATTCCGCCGGGAACGGGGGACGCAACCTCGGCTCGGGAATGTTACCCTCAATTGAGGCGATCAGTGACGTTTCTTCACCGCAAACAAATGCACCGGCCCCTTGTGCAATTTTTATATCAAAATCGAATTCTGTCCCATAGATATTCGTTCCTAAAAAACCGCACGCCTCGGCCTGTTCAATGGCTTTTTTCAATCGTTTGATTGCCAGGGGATACTCTGCCCTGACGTAGATGAATCCCTCCTTTGCTCCAATGGCATAAGCCCCAATGAGCATCCCCTCGATGACAGCATGGGGATCTCCTTCGAGGATGCTTCTGTCCATATAAGCACCGGGATCTCCTTCGTCTGCATTGCAGATGATGTATTTCTGTTTCCCCTTCGCCTTTCTGCAATACTCCCATTTCACACCCGTCGGGAAACCTGCGCCCCCTCTGCCTCTTAAGCCCGATTTTTTCACTTGGTTTATCACACCTTTCGGCGTCATTTGCGTGAGGGTTTTATAAAGGGCGCTGTATCCTCCCTTAGCAATGGTCTGTTCTATATGCTCTGGATCGATAAACCCACAATTGCGAAGGGCAATTTTTTGCTGTCTCGCGAAGAAGGGGAATTCATCGTACTGTGGTATCGCTTTAAAGTCGTTATTCACGTTATCTATGCGATATTCAATCTTAGTATTATCTATCAAGTATTCCTCTTCCAGCAACTTGCAGAGAAGCCACTCCTTTTTCAATTTGCCTTTTATTATGATTTGAATGAATTCTTTTACTTTATCCTCTGTAATCTCTTTGTAAATCAGTCTTGGTTTTCCCGGCTGATACACGTCGACGAGCGGCTCTTTTTGGCAAAAACCCAGGCAGCCTGTTTGAGTGACGATAGCATCTAGGTTTGCCTTTCTTACCTCTTCCTTTATCGATATAAGTGTTTTACCCGCACCTGTGGCCAGACCGCAAGACGCTGTTCCAACAGAGATTTTGATTTTATCTGGATAGAGGCTCTTTTGCCCTCTTGCTCTTATTCTACTTAGAGCTGCAGCTGTTTTTATCTTACTCATAATCCCTCAGAATCTTTGATATTTGGTTTGGTCTTAATCCACCATACGTCTCATCGTCAATCCTTACGACAGGTGCGAGACTACAGCACCCAAGACATCTCACTGTCTCTATCGAGAACTTTAAATCTTCCGTCGTCTCGCCTATCCTTATTCGGAGTTCCTCTTCAACCTTTTGCAAAATTCGTTCTGCGCCGCGCACATAGCATGTTGTCCCCATACAAATACTTATAATGTGCCGACCCCGTGGCAACAGACTGAATGCATTGTAGAAGGTTGCTAAGGAGTATAGCGTGCTCGTCGGAATTTGCAATTCTTGAGCAATGTATCGCAACAGGTCCTGAGGTAAATAATTACATTCTCTGTTTACACTTTGCAAAATTCCCATTATATGATTCTTTACTTTTCCATGTTCAATAAAAATTTTATTAATTTTAATTTGGTCTTCCATACTAAGCTTTACAGGCTCTTCCTTCACTTCGTAGAAGATATTTCTGACAGGGCAATTTTCCATGCAGAGACCGCATCCTGTACATTTTTCCTCATCGACGTAGCGAGGTTTCTTCTTCACCGTAGCTACAAAATGCCCGGATTCACCTTCGAGGTCTTCCACTTCTGCGTTCGTGATGAGCTCAATGTTAGGGTGCCTACTCACAGCAACCAGTTTCGGTGCCAGTATGCACATAGAGCAGTCGTTCGTAGGAAAAGTTTTATCAAGCTGGGCCATAACACCACCGATGCTGGGATTCTTGTCGACGAGGAAGACCTTAAAACCCGAATCTGCCAAATCAAGAGAAGCCTGTATCCCTCCTATTCCTCCACCGATAACCAATACGGCGCCTATTTTGCTCTCATTCATTGCACATCATCTCACGTTTGATACATCCTCAATTACAATACCTGACGAGCTTACGACTAATTATTATCCTATTCTTTCGAGGAGTCCTTCAGTTTTTACTTTATTCATATTAAGTCCGAGCTGACTTTGATCGATTCCAAGAGCCAAACCAAGAAGCTGCGGATAGTAGAGCACGGGCATGTCATAGAGTTTTTGAAACTTGGTTTCGATTCGCTTCTGGTTCTCATCGTACATTGCACCGCAAAACGGGCACATTAGGACGATCCCATCTGCACCGCTTTCTTTAACACTTTGTAGTTTTTTATTTGCCATGGAAAGAGCAATGCTCTCGTTGATGGCCAGCACACCCGCACCACAACATTGCTCTTTTTCCTGATAATCCACCGTCTTGGCACCTGTGACTTCGATCAAAGCGTCGAGGGAATGGGGATTCTC
>Ga0180438_10002999_pt1 | contig 26304 bp, 32 predicted proteins | sample SS_ome_12_FD_132455 | JGI IMG/M metagenome (GOLD analysis project Ga0180438, IMG submission 132455) | Hypersaline lake sediment archaeal communities from the Salton Sea, California, USA - SS_3_D_2 metaG | ecosystem: Environmental > Aquatic > Non-marine Saline and Alkaline > Hypersaline >... | reverse complement strand
CTAGACCCATTTAGACCCATAGACCCATGCATCTAGTAGACCCATAGACCCATAGACCCATAAAGACCCATATCCTTATAGAACAATTTCATATATAGACCCATGCATCTAGACCCATCTAGACCCATAGACCCATAGACCCATAGACCCATAGACCCATAGACCCATGCATCTAGTAGACCCATAGACCCATAAAGACCCATATCCGTATAGAACAATTTCATATATAGACCCATGCATCTAGACCCATCTAGACCCATAGACCCATAGACCCATGCATCTAGTAGACCCATAGACCCATAGACCCATAAAGACCCATATCCTTATAGAAAAATTTCATAGACCCATATAGACCCATAGACCCATCTAGACCCATAGTCCCATAGCTAGACCCGTAGACCCATATGTAGGCATTCAACACACCATCGAGATCGATCTAGGTAATTGTATATCTAAGCTATCTTATTTTTATTTTATTAGGGACAATGCTGCCGGGAACTGCTGACCTACGCAAGAAGTACCGCAAGTTTTTATATGCGCGAGGCAAGGCATTCCGTCCTGGACGCGGAGTCGCCTGGCCTGAAGAGCTGACCAATCACTTCAAGTGGTGGAAGGGTGGGAGGGACGGGCCCGAATCCGCCTGCAGCCTTATCGTGCCGACAACGAAGAGCGGGACGAAACGCAAGGCACCTGCGACGCCGACAAAGCCGATCGGTAAGTCATCTTTTTTCTTATCCTTTTTAGTTGGCCCGGAGGTTTAATTTTTTTGTTTTTGGTAGGGGAAGGCAAATGTCACATGAACCAATGTGCGAAAGAAAATTGCCCAGATACGGCACAGTACACGTCGATTTTTTGTGTTTACCACAATTATCACGAAATGTTGAGCGCTCAGCTGCTGGCGGCCAAAGACCAAAAACAAATTCGTTGCCTGGTCCGCCTCCTAGATAAACTAGAGGCTACTGGGCGACAAAATTACAACCATTCCGTGGTCATTCCCGAAACCGACTCTGAAGAAGAAGAAGAAGAAGTGGGAATCAACTTGAACTTGGACCAAACGATGATTGGAAAACCGGAGCGCATCACACAGTTGTTTAAGCGAATTATTGAAAAAAAGCCTGATGGAACCACAATTGTCAGGGAACGCGAAGAACGGCGTACCGTTTACGGAAAGACTGTTTAATGTTCCATTAACATCCGCCGCGTTTATTAAATTTAAAAAAAAACCAACCAAATGCATGCGATGTCCACCGTCCAAGAAGCAAAATAGATGCCTTCGGCGGGGATCGAACCCGCGACCAAGAGATTAAAAGTCACTCACTCTACCAGCTGAGTTACGAAGGCTGTTTTACAACAACGTATGTGTTATCGCAGTACGTGTAAATCTCGGTTTATTATTATTCAGTTTCTGAATTCATGTGCCTGTCCAGTTTTAACTCCACGTCCGAAACAAACATAAAAATGTGTATTCAAAAATTGGGCAAAATTTTATTAACTCTAACTCAACGACTGTTGTGTTTCTTCGCGCATGCAGAGAGAGATAATGCGAGGGCAATCCGAAAACGCTCCTCTTCTTCGGCTTCTGCGAGGGTGTCATCCATGTGAATTTGCCCTTGTTTTTTGATGTCACGAGCTTTCATCTCTGCGTGACGACGGGCAAAAGCGACCGCGAGGCGAGGCTTCTTCGGCTCCCGGTGCGCATAGTAGCGGTCCATGATCATGTTCTCGTACGCGACGATCTTGTGCTTGCGCGACCATTCGCCGAAGTTCCAGAAGAGCTGAATCTCATCAAGTGTCCATCCCAAGGCGTAGAGGTGCACGAACAGAAGACAGTAGGCGTCACACTGGCGACACTTCTTGACGTTCCCGGGTTGGGGCCCGTTCACCACTCCTCCAAAGGATAAGCCACAGCGTTCGGCGAACTGCGTGAACCGCGCGATGACCTTCTGCATGATGGAGCGTTGAAGTGCACCGAGGTTCTTCTTGGCAATCGGATCGAACAAAAAGGCTTTGTTTAAGCGCAAGTCGAAAATGACGATGCAGAGGTGTCCGAAGACGACGTGGGTGTCGACGGTATGGCCCTGCTTTGCATACTCCTTGGGCAGCAGCATGTTGATCTCGAGCATGCAGACGAGGAGTTTTTGGGACTGCACGCCTCGCATCCGTGTGATAATAGTTTGGGCGAGTTGCATGGCTAAATAGAAGGGATCTGCAACGGGAATATCGAACGCGGCTTGTTGCTTAGTCGATCGCACCGGCCATTCGCGCGCGTCGGCGATGTACTCCATCGTCAGTTGCCGGTAGCGGAGCATGAGTTCCATCACGTCGTGCACGTCAACGCGCAAGGTGCTCACCACGTGTTGAATGTCGTCGCCAAGGCCCATGCCTTCCAACGCGCGCGCCGCTTCCTGGGTCACGCGCCGGATGTGGGGATCAAGCTCCACGGCCTTGTGGTCCGGGTTAGATGAATCCACTGCTGTCGGGTTACGGCGCAGAGCTGTCCGCAACCCGACCACGAGCTGAAAGTCGGCCGAAGTCGGGTCGTACTGAAACAGCGCCTCCTGTGGTAAGAGGCACTTCCACACGAACCCCTCAACGCTGTACTGGGCGATGCGAGGCATGCCCGATAAGGTGCGGTGAGGAGAGTACTTAAAAACAGGCTTGCGTCGTCGCCCCCGCCAATATCCCAAATAGCCATCGTCAACGAAGAGTTGGATAAATGCATCTGCTTTTGGACACGCCTTCTTCTCCTCCTCCCTTTTTCTTTTCTTCTTCATCTTCTTCTTCTTACCCTCCTCCTCCTCCCTTTTTCTTTTCTTCTTCATCTTCTTCTTCTTACCCTCCTCCTTCTCCTTCGCTTTATCCTGCTCAGTCGGCAAAGGCTCCGTGTCAGACGAGGAAGGGTCGTACAACTCCGCATGAATCATAGCCTGCACACACAAGGATGAGGAACTGTAAAAAGCCTGTGTGGTTTCTGGTCGTTGTTCTAACGGGTCTTTGCTGAGACGTAACAAGTCAAACCTTGGCTAATTATTGGTCCAAGAAATATTAAACCCTCATGTATACCATGTAATTGTCTCCACATCTACCCCGAAAAACCCCCCTTCAGAGAGCCAGTTTAAGGTCGTGGCTCAGGACCAATGTACATATACACAAAAAATATTGGTCCAAGAAATATTAAACCCTCATGTATACCATGTAATTGTCTCCACGTCTACCCCGAAAAACCCCCCTTTAGAGAGCCAGTTTAAGGTCGTGGCTCAGGACCAATGTACATGTACACAAACAATGTTGGTATTTTTTTTTTAAATAATTTACAAAATAATAATTGCTTCTCTTCAGCCAAGATAAGCAATGGTCACTACCAATTGCCATGCGGAAGCGCGTCAAATAAAAAGTTGCGAAACAACGTGCGAATCGTCTGTGTACATATCTCACGGCCTTGACGGTCAACTACTTGATTAATTTGCGTCATTTGCGCCTGAAAGGCTTCGAGGCTCTGGCACTTGGTTACTTGACACACGTATTTTGCACGTTCCTTGTGGTTCTTGAAGCATTTCTTCAGGCCCTGAACCAAGGTCGCACGCGCCAACTTGACCTTCTTTGGCTTTAAGAAACGATCCTGGCCACACCAAAACCAAAACGATAAATATCGCATCACATACGCTGAGAGGTCAAAAAACAACTACATGGTATCGAGTGTTGGGTTTTTACGTTTTCCAGAAGGTCGTGGATAGCTTGAAACGATTCTTCATGTGCGACACACAACACTGCGGTTAACTCGAGTAACATTGCGCGAGAGCAATCGCCACAAAAATTAAGCAGGTATTGAAACCACAAGGAAGATTCGGTCATGACAAAATCAAGTTCGATTCCTTTGAAATTGGGCAGTAGGGACTTGATATACTTCCGGATCTACATAATCAAGCGTAAGGTGAGGTGTTGTGTGATAGACAGATGAACAAATGATAAACATTTACCTCGTTTCTTTTTTTGTCCTTGTGGTTTTTCCAGTGGTCTTTGAACGCCTTTGTGTCAGTGCTGTGGTTGGTGCCCTCGGGTTTACCCAGCACTTTGAAAAGCTCCATCATCAGGGCCCGACTCGGGTTGTGCTGCATGAGCTCCAGGATCGTGAGCTGAGATACGCCGGATCGTTCCAAGACGCCTTGGTAATCTTGTTGAGTAACAGGAAACTTACGTTCCTCGAGAAATCGCTTCATGTCCGCATTCGTTTTGAAATCGCCGGCGAGGATTTTGTCATTATCATGTGGAGTGGTGCCCGGGAGCCAGGATAACAGCGCGGCCATACGCTCTTTCGCATTCTTCACAGCGGTTTTGTGTTCGGGTGGACAAAAATGCTGATTGGCCTAAACAACCACATGAACAATAATAACACACAATAGTGTGCAACCACAGGTGAAATGATTTACGGACCTGAATGAACGCTTCGCCAAGGTTGCTAATCCGAGGCCAGAGTGGACAGTGGCGATGGTTGTCTCCGATGCAACGCTCGCAGTGGAATTTATTTACCCACTCCGTCTCCTTTGAGCGGCAAAAATGCGTACTATAATCTCTCACTTCGTTGCCGCACCAGGCGCAACTTGGTGTCTTGCACTGGGTGCACGTCAATTTGTTGCACGCGTCGTCGCCTTTGGCAATAAAAACGCCACATGAGTGTTGAAATGCGGTGAATCCGGGACACGCGTACCCCTCCAAGGCCTTTCTTTGGATCTCCTTGGTGTTCTTCTGTGTGGTTTCTGGTTCTTTTCTGCGTGGTGTTCCATGTGTGCAAGTATGGCAAGGTATCGCGGTTTTGTGGTCCGTGCAAATCGTAGCCTTGCAGTGTGAACACGTCAACTCTGGTTGTTGCAAATCTTCATACGTCATCACGAAACCCACACCGCAGTTGCCACACGAGCTGGTTATGTGCCCAGGAACCTCGAGCGTGGCCAACATCTTATCTTCTTTGCTCTGTATCACAGCTTCCGAAACGTTCTTACGCAATTCCTTAGCAGATTGCGCCGTCAGTGGTTCCTCGCATGTTGGGTAAAAGCAAATCGGATTGCGGAAATTGGGAAATTCCTGTTCAAAACAACACACACATACAGAGTGTTTGGGACATGAGGTGAAAAATAAAAAAGCAAAAACGCGCGCGCGTGTGTGTCACCTCATATGTCTGTATTGCACATTCGAGGCAAAAGTTGTGTGCCGCGGCTGCACTGCAGCAGATCCAGTCCTCTGGAACAACGTCAGTGTCCGTACACACGACGCATGCTCGGGAAGGAGGGCCTTCGTCCTTCTTCTCCACGACTGTGGGGGGGGGAGGTGGAGGGTAAGGTGGAGGCGGAGGGTAAGGGGGGGAGGCTGGATGGTAAGGTGGAGAGTCTGGAGGCGGAGGGTTATCTGGAGGTGGAGGGTAAGGTGGAGAGTCTGGAGGTGGAGGGTAAGGTGGGGAGGCGGGAGGGGGATGGTAAGGTGGAGAGGCTGGAGGGGTCGGGGTCGGGGAAACTTCATTCTTCTTCTTCTCCACCACTGTGTGTTTCTTTTGCTTCTTTCGACGCGCCTTCTTCTTCTTCTCATCCTTGAACTCTGCTTTAAGTTTCAATCTCGAGAGTGGGAGCTCATCATCGCTCGTCGGAATGGAGTCCTCGTCCTCGTCGGTCGAATCCACCATAGGCAAGAGCATTGAAGGTCTCGAGCGGAGCTTTCTCTTCCTTTTCAATCTCGGGGGTAAGACCTCGTCATCGCTCGACGGAACGTAGTCCTCGTCCTCGTCTGGACGTTTCGACATCCGTTTGATGGGTCGCCTGCAGAAAAAGTTAAGGTAGTTTAATCATGGGGTTCATGTCGATAATCTTTATTTTACACTATTTTGTATAAAATTATAGCATGGTAAACAAAAAAATATGAGTTAAATTTTTCTAATTTTTTTTATAAATTTATACGATCCAGATAGATTTATTTACAAACAGCTTAATAATATAAATTTATAAAATATTCTATCTTAAAATGCATTTTTTTTATAGAACCAAATGGTAATTACTATTTACGACGACAAATTGAATGGCTGGACATATTTTCCCGTATGATGGGCCTTGTGGGGAAGAGGGCAAATGTGCCACTTGCGAGAGATCTATTCCGCAACCAACTGAATATGTCCCCGATATCTTGGACATTTGTTGCCCCGGCTGCCTGGGCCCTCAACAACGTGCACTATCGCTCAGCGAGGGTCGTGCATACGTGATCTTGCGCATTCCTCCCACCGAGTGCATACTTCCCGAAGTCAAGGAGACTAAAAACCCCTCTAAAAAAGTCTGGCAACAGCATTCCGCGGAATTCATGAAGAAGGTTGGACCCAATCACATCATTTATGCACTCCCACACACACACACACATATCCCCATGACTCTGTTTTACGGTGTGTGCAGGTTCTGGCGTTTTGGGGGCAAAGTATTCCCAACCGTGTTCAGCAAGGTGGTGTTATTTACTCTATCACCCTTCGCGACGCTGCTTACTTGCTGAATCGTGATATGGGGGGGCACTTGCCCTTGGAACAATTTCTTGTCGTTCATAATCGGGTTGCTTTGGCCACACTCATCGACCAGCACGCATTGGTGGCGGTGGTTCGTCCAGACAAGACAATAGTCCTTCTCGACCCCAATGGTCCTTTCGATTGCGACCTTCTTCCCGATCTCCAGAAGCTTCTTCCGAGAGGCTATTCCATCGTGACACTTCCTCTAACGCTTTCTACAGGGCCTGACGGGTACCCGTATGATCTCAACAGTGGGGGTGATTGCGTTGTCTTGAGTTTGCTCATGACTTATCTGATGTGGCGCGTCCAACCGGAGTGGGTCTGGCCGATTCTTGCGTTGGCGCCTAGAAAGGACTGGGTCAAAGTGGCCTATGGCAAGCTCGCGACCGTTCTGAACACTGAGCCTGACGCCAAGCAACTGTGTGTCCACTGCGCGAAGTCATCCACGCTCGTGCGCCCCTGCGAGTGTTCTAAGTGCGAGTCCTGTGACGCGCGCGTTTGTTTTGAGTGTAGTTTTGGATACAGAAGCCTCGCTGAAGGTGACGAGAAGAAGAAATACTACTGCGTTGGCTGTCAAGGCACTTGCAAGGTCGACATGCTGGTTCCGGATTGGTTCAACCAAGTGTGTTACTGCACTTCGTGTGGTCATGGTAGCGGCGACGTCCCGCTCGGGAGCAAAGACTGTTATCCCTGCCGACTTAAGCGGTGCCAAAAGAAAAAGCAGGGCAACGGGCGAGAAAATGATCAGTACAGGCAAAAGCAGGGCAAGAAGCGAAAAAATGCTCAGCACAAGCAAAAGCAGAAAAAAAAGCACAAGCACAAGCGCAGGCACAGCAAGTAAGATGCGGTCGATGGAAATGCTCACAGCAGGATTCTGTTAAAGTTGATTTGTTTTTGATGTTAATATACTTTTAAATGTTTTCGCCATTTTGTTGCAATCAAGTATGAGATTAAAAAGTTTTGTGTATTGAAAAAAAAATGTCTTACGAATACGTTGTAATTGGAGGTGGGCCAACTGGGTTGACAATTGCATTATTTCTTGGTAAATCTGGAAAGAAATGCTTGCTTGTTGATTCCAATTCTTCTCTTGGTGGCTGTCACCGCGTGACTCGTGTCAATGGATTATTTACGGAGCATGGGCCCCGAGTTTATTCATCCGCGTATAAAAATACAAAAACAACACTTCTTCCGAGTATTGGATTGACATTTGATAAAGTTTTTACAAAATATAATTTTTCCTTGCTCACTGTTGGAAAAAAAAATGGGTTATCCTTCCGAGAAACCTTGTGGTTTGTTTGGGCGTTCCTGAAGCTCGTTTTTAATAAGAATTTGGGGCAAACGCTAACGGTGGATCAATTTGCAAGAAAGCACAAGTTTAGCAAAAATTCCAAAGATTATCTTGACCGACTGTGCCGGTTAAGTGATGGTGCAGGGTCGGACAGATATTCCTTGTTTCAATTTCTTCAACTGGTCAACGAAAACGCCTTGTATAAACTGTACCAGCCGAGAAAACCGCTCGACAGGTCTGTGTTTAAGAATTGGGCGAGTGCTTTAGAGAAAAATCAAGTCCGGGTGCTCTTGAACACGTCCGTCACAAAAATGAGTCGTCGGTCTGTGCAGCTCAGTTCCGGTACCGAGATTCGAACCAAGAACATCGTGGTCTGCGTTCCACCACGCGCCGCCTTTTCTTTATTTCAGAAAAGTGAGTTACTAAACCCATTTTCCGGCTTTCAGACATGGGTCAAAAAGACGAGTTATAGCCAATATCTTCCCGTTGTATTTCACTGGAACACAAAGCTTAAATTACCCCACGTGTGGGGTTTTCCCAAGTCGGACTGGGGCATTGCTTTTGTCGTGTTGACGGACTACATGACATTTGAAAATAAGAATTCTAAGACGGTAATTAGCACTTGCATTACGATGGTGAACAATCCCACGAAAGGCCTCGGGACCGCGAACAGTGTCACGGATGCCAAAGTCCTCGTCCAGGAAGTGTTTAGGCAGTTAAAATTGGCTTTTCCTAACTTGCCTCCCGCGACCCGCGCGATTCTTCATCCTGGAATAAAACGGGTTGCAGACAAGTGGATTGAGCCGGATTCCTCGTACGTAAAAACTGCAGGAACTAAAAGCCTTGCGTTTCAAACCAAGTACCCAAATATTTTTTACGTGGGGGCGCAGAATGGGTTTTCTCGGTACAATTTTACCAGTTTGGAATCGGCGATCACCAACGCGCTGGCCTTTGTGAATACTCAAAATTCCGCGCAGATCCACTTACAAGGCCTTTTTAAACTAACCGATCTTGCTCACTGCGTTTTATGGATTATTGGTGGTGCTCTTGTGGCAACGTTGACGGGCGTGGTTGTGTGGAAAATGGCGTCATAGATCCTGTTACGAGCCCCAGTCCACCAATCATGAGGCAAAGGCTCACAACAGACAAGGACAACCTGTTGTGAGCCTCTGATACTGAGCCAGAGCTTTTTGCGCGGTACTCTCGTCCTTAACTGGGGCAAACTCTTTGTCTCTATCAACCACAAATATGCCAATTTTGCGGGTGTATGGAAATATGTCAAATATAAATTGTTCGATTTTTATCCCGTTGATATTTGCTTTGAATATTTTGTGTTTTGGTAACTTAACGGTGCATGTGCGTTGAAGAAAGCTCAATTTAAATAAGTGCTGACCGATGTTGGCAAACTTGTATTTGTGATGGTCTTGGGGCCAGTTAATGTATTCCATCACGTGATATGTTTTGTCATGGATGATGCCCACTTTTTCTGAGAAATCAGTCCGACAAATAACTTTGTTACAAATTTCCACATCTTGGTCCTGAGCTGCTGCTACAAATTTGGGATCGGCTGGGATGGTTAATATATTGTCCACACCAAATACATGCACGTAATCGATTTTTGCTCGTGCCCACTTACTTAAGTATCCTGCTTTGACAAAGGCTTGAAAAAACCCTCCGTTACCATTGGGATACGTGCTCAGTAATTTTTGACCTTGTAAATTTTCACAGTGAGCGTCTTCTTGGGTGAAAAAAGTGATTTGTGAAGCCGGGTAGTTAAAAAAATTATGCAGCTGAAAAAATGCAATAGTGGCTTCGTGAGTTACACTGGACGTCATAACAGCGACCGGAATATCTGTGCGTTTCAATAATTTATCAAAGTGATGCTGAAACAAGCACTTGTTGCCTATTTCGTAGCTGCCCTTAATACCATCGTGACCCAGTCTACTTCCCATGCCGCCCGCCAACAACACCACACCGGTCATCATTTTGTTTTTTGTTGTTTTTTTTGGTATTTTTATTTAATTAATGGAATCTATAAATTTATAAACAGTTTATCAGAATATGTTTTTCTATCTTCCAGGGCTTTTCTTTCAAAATTCAACCATGTCATCCAAACGCAAACCAGAAGTGTTGTTTGAGATCGCTGCCGCGTGGCCAGCGCCAAAGAAAGCTCGTCAGACACGTGAATACACTGCGACGAAAGTGACTGATCTGCGTGTGAGCCCAGGTGGCCGTATCGAAGCAACGGTTCATTGGACGACTTCTTTCGAATGTCTGGATGGGAAAAATAAGAAGTTAAGCAAGGTGCAGTGGGCTCCAACGACCGGGTGTCTGGCTGACATCATTAAGCAATTTCCACACGCGCTTGACAACCTCGGCGCGTCCCTAACCACCACCATTCGCACCACGGACACGTTTGCTGCCCAGCAAGTCGCCATGCGCTCCAGCAAAATTGCTGCGAATGATTTTTTTGCCCAAGCCCTCAAGGATCATTGTGGCAGCAAACCCATGGGCTATGTGGCCTTTTTGGATTCGGAAATATTGAATACGCTGGCCCGCTTGTCAGACATTGCTCCCCAGCACGCGCGAGTCGTCATCAACATGCACAAAACCGTGCTGCAGAGCGGTCTGGACATGCCCCACGCAGAAAAAACGAACTATTTTTATGGCACGGCTCATGCCTACCTGGAGCAATGCCCGCAGAACACTCTCGTTGCCATATGGCTTGATTACTGTGCCACGATCAATGCGTTCATTGATGATGTGCACCTTTTATTTTCGCGCAAGGTCGTACGTGAGGGTGGCGTGGTTGCGTTCACTTTTTGCACACGCCGTTCCCATATTAAGCGCCGTGATATTCCCACGTTTTTGTTGAACACCGCCAAGTCAGTTTACCCTCGCGCGAAAGTTTTAACTGATTATGGCTATTACCCAGCCATGTTGTTGGTTATCTTGAAATTATGAAAAAAAACAAAGCACAGCAAATTCTTGTTTCACTCAAAAAAATAAAATCGAGTTTAATTCAATACCAATGGAATGCGGAAATCTGGAATAGTGATGCCTTTGATCGTGAGCATGAGTGACAACCACAGAGTGTTGTTATCTTGTCGGAGCCGCGCTTGGTTTAAAATTCCTTTGGAAACGTTTTCAATATTTGGCAAACAGCCACCCAAGAGACTGTAGCCATACACAGAAGGGTTTACGCGACTAATGGTTACGGTATTGTTGCCCTGGGAACAGTCTTGCAACAGATTGTTTGCAGGGCAGATTTGTGCATTTTCACAAGTTAGTGTAGTCAAAGTTACGACATTGTTTGCAAAATCAATGTCGCCTTTAAAATTAACGTAAACGCCCAGCATGCCGCCTCTGCCGCTGTAAGTTCCCGACGGCACTGTCAACGGATCGGACGTTTTGCACGTGCGAAAGAAACACCATGGGTCAATAAGTAAAAGTATGACAATGGCCAGTGTGATAAAGAACAGAAGCACGTTCCACCAGAGTGAAATGGGTCTTCGGGGTTTTCGCACAAAGTAAATCGAGAGTGCCAGGAGTCCAAAAATTATAAACACGCCTGTAATCGCCAAGCTAATGCCAAGGGTTTGGGCTGCGGTATCCGGTACGGCGACGGGAGCTTGGGGAACTGCGGGCGTGTCAAAAGAAATGTCCACCAATGTTGAATTTGCGTCAGGTGCTGGTGTTTTAAAACAAAACGAATCCGAGCATCGATCTAAGGCGCCAATGACAACATCCAATACTTGGTCGGACGTGATTGTTGTAATGACTTGACTTGTTGGATCACACTTTAACATACCAGGAAGAGCCGCGGGAAGCAATTGCTTCAGTGACGTCTTTAAATTCTCTAGAGCTTGTGCTTTTGCGTGTGGGGTGGTTGCTTGACAAAACGGCTGTTGTTTGAGCATATCTGACACGGCTTTGGGCAGTTTGTTTGCGACATTGCACTGGATGTTCATATTCGTGAGTTTTTTTGTGTGTGTTTGTTACGTTTACAATTTTATAAATTTGATCCCACGCAGAGGGATGGTCGAAACAGACCGGGCCAATTTTTTATGCAACCCAGGTACTCTGGTGGTGCCTCGACATATGCGCAGTCGAGACCGAGGAGCTTTCGTAATTTCGCCCATAAAAATTGCAACTGACTGTCTGAAATATCAAATAATTTAATTCGAAATCCGGCTTCGGGGTGTGTTTGAAGTTTGGTCAGCGTTGCTGTGATTTCACAATTCGTGGGTACGATTTCCAAAATTGCTTCTGGAGGCGCTGTGGCCTTTGAACAAACGTACAAAATAACGGTACGCATTTTTTTTTTAGCTCTGGAAGATAATTTATTATACGTTGTAGAAGATTAAACACACACACAATGCCGCCCAAAAAAATCGCGCTGCTCATCGGCATCAATTATCTTCACACTTCGGCTCAACTCAGCGGCTGTCTCACTGATGTGGCCAAGATCAAAGCTTTATTAAAACGTAGATGCCATTTTGCCGAAAACGAAATTCGGGTTCTAACTAATGGTCAGGCGACTCGCCAAGCTATTTTACGCGAATTGGGTCGCTTGCAATCGTTTGATCAAATATTTTTCCATTATTCGGGGCACGGTTCGTATGTTCGTGACGTGTCCGGCGACGAGCGGGATCACAAAGATGAAGTGATTGTTCCGAACGACTACAAAACGCATGGGATGATAACCGATGATCAGTTGCATCGCTGCCTCGTAGCTCTTCCGGCAACCACTCAAGGTATTTTCATGTTTGACGCGTGTCACTCAGGGACGGTGTTGGATTTACGTTATCGGTACGTTCCAGAGCGCAAAAGTATTGTTGAAAACCGAAAATCCAAGGTCGCTGCCCGCGTCGTGATGGTGAGTGGATGTCACGATGCCCAAGTCAGCATGGAGGCCGTTCTTGCTGGGAAAAGTGCAGGTGCCATGACCTGGGCTTTCATCAGCGCTCTGGAAAATGTAAAATCCACGATTCAATTAGCCAAATTAATTACCAAGATGCGCCAACTTTTGCGTAAAAACGGGTTCGATCAAACTCCACACCTGTCTGGAAGCAGAAAATTATTCAGCAAATATGAATTCCTTGTATCCACCGCTACTATCGACTACCTAAAGCCGTAGTGGCCGTCAGCGACGGCGTGATAATTATCTTCTCATGCAATAAAATAAAAACACAACACTCACAGTACCCAAAAAAAAAACAAACATGCCTCGTGGATCTGGCAGTTCAGGACGAAGAGGTGGTGGGCGAAGAGGTGGCGGCGGCGCGAGGCAGAGGTATGGTCCCCGCGGGGGTGGTGGTGGCGGCGGCAGGCAGAGGAGGTATGGTCATGGTCATGGGCATAGGAGGCGACATGGGGGCTGGGGTCCTGGCCGTCGGCGCCCTGGGTGGGGTGGTCGGCGTGCGGGGTGGGGTTGGAGCGCCCCGTACGCGAGTTACTATGGCGGTGTGATATCGCCGTACGACATTTACGTGACAAGCCCTTGGGTTAGCGGGTGTCCTAGCGCGTGTGTGGTATGTGGTCAAGTTGAAAATGTGTTTGGAGAACCCGTGTGTTACTGCAATCCTGGTTGTCAAAATATTATTTACTGAAGTTAAAAAAAAACACACAAAACAGCCTGTATGGACTCGGGAGTAAAATATGCGTTAGTAATTGCGGGTATAATTTTAGCATTAATCGTTTTGTCAAAATTTACGTTTAAGCCCAGGTCGGCGGGTCCGAATGCAGACCAGTGTCGAAAGCTGGTCGACGAATCCAAACATTGGCACGCGACTGCCCAACAGGATTCGAATATCGTCATGGCTCTTGTTCACATCACCACTGCGCTGGCCAAAATGAATACTTTATTCGGCATAGTCAGCCCCGCGGACGCCATGCGGCTGACCCACGTCGATGTTGAAATGTTGAAAAAGAAAATCCAAGCTTATCACAATAAAGTCATTGCAGGATTTGAAGAGGCCGCGCCTCACTTGGCTCTGCCAGCGGGCACGCAGTGTGATCTGGATTGGTACATCGCTTCCACTGAAGGTCACAGGTGAGTGGCGTCGACGTCCAGGACCTCGTAGCCACAGGTTTCCTGGTAGTACGTGCGGCGTTTTTTTTCCATATAGTAGAAAACGCTAAAAGGGTCCACGACGTCGATGATCACCGGGCGCAGGTGTTTGTTTTTGCCTCGCAAGATGCGTCCCGTGCACTGTTCCACGCTGGATCGTGGAGTGGCCAAGATTACAAAGTCTCCCGGAAAGTCGACTGCTTCTGAGAACTGGTGGTAGGTCGACAGTGTCAAAAATTTGTTAAAAACGAGGGGGCCGTTTTTTGCTTCGGGTGGGTCGGTGTTAATGCGGCCACAGATCACGGCCGACTTCTCCGGTCCAACGATTGCGTGCAACGCGCGCAGATGGTCGACGCGGCCGGACAGGAGCAATCCCTTGCGGCCAGGGATCCGTTCCATGGCCCGAATAATTTTAAGCAACAGCGCATTTCTCCGCGTTTCTTGGGTCAGGTACGTAATCATTTTGCTCATGCCGATGACGCCGCCTCCGTATTTGACGACCCTTTGCTGACCGCCGCGGTACGCCACCATGGTCACTTGCACGTCTCCGCGTTTTTCGCGTTCTACCGCGCAGCACGGGAACCCGATGAAGTAGTAAATCACCTTTTCCAGCTTATCTTTTCGCCGGGGCGTTGCGGTGAGGCCAAGGGAATATTGGTAGCGCAGCTTCGAAAGCGCTCCGGAAAAGGTTGGCGCGGCGATGTGGTGAACTTCGTCGACAATGACCAGGCCGAATGCCACGCTCTCGGGCGGGTAGGTGCGAGAAATCAAAGAGGGAATCGAGCACAGGACGAAATCCTTGTCGGTCGTGTCCACGGTGCCTTGTTGCAAGCGACCGATGCGCACCGGCGTGTCCCCCACCAAGAAATCTTCCAACCGGTCTTTCCACTGATCAAGCAAAAAGTTCTGGTGACAAAGTATGGCGGTTTTTAAGCCGAGGTGAGCAGCGATTGCGATCGCCACGTTTGTTTTCCCCGATCCACATGGAAGAATGATCGTCGACCCGCCGTGGGCTTGCAGGTCTCGGACGCAGGCTGCAAACACGGAGCGCTGAGGTCGGCTCTTGGTTTCCATCAATTGCCCTTTTAGATCGTAGGTCCCGGTCATTTTAATCGGGTGTTGGGGCAAAGCGATGTCACCGGGCCATTTGTGCGTGGCGTAGAATCGGGGTACCAAAATCCCCTCCGCGCTTCGCCGGAAGAACCGCACGATCTTTTTATTTTTTGGGTTCGCGTAGTTGTCCAGTTTAAAAGTCAGGTCCTCTTCCACTTTCTTGACATCGCGGGTTTGAGACGTGGGAAGCAGAATCATGAAATTTCTCTTCTTTTCTAAAGATCAAAAAAAAACCAGAATGGAAAATCCGCAATATGTCCAGTGTGATGCTATTTACCACAAGTGCCAAATGCGCAAGAAGTTGGTCAACTTGTACGAAATGCGAAAAAATACAAACGAGCTAGGAACTCTAGGGAAAACAAAATTTGAAAACGTGATCCCATTTTTTACACGCGTGTTGAAACGGAAGGACACGTTTTTTTCGGGCAAAATCATCACAAATCGGGAGCAAAAAGTCGTTGCCGTCGGTGATATTCATGGCGATTTTCTCGTGTTACTAAGTACCTTGTTCATGGCCAACCTAATTGATCACGACTGCAATTGGATCGGTAATAACGCGATCTTCGTGCAATGTGGGGACTTTGTTGACCGAGATGGTCGCGGCTCGTTGTCTGTTGACACCACGCACAATCCGCGGGAAGAGGTGGATATTGTGCAATACATGTACTCGCTCAACCGACAGGCGCGGCAGCTGGGCGGGCGTGTGATTTCGGTCCTGGGAAATCACGAGCTTGCCACGGTTGGTCAGTTTGCAGGTTACCGGGAGCACTACCAGGATTCGCCGCAACGCAAAGGGTGGGGTGATAAGAAAAGTTTATTCGAGCCCGGTGGTCTCATGGCGCAGTACATGGCGAGATACGTGCCGTTGATTTTGCAGGTGAACGATTTTTTGTTTATGCACGGAGGATTGACCGAGAAAACGGTAAAGGCCTTTTTGCCGAATGCGATTTTGAGCATGAATCGGGAGCTGCAACGATATCTGGTCACTCCGGACAGCCCCGTGCCCCGCGACGCGTTGCAAGAAGTAGTATTTAATCGCGAACTTTCAACCCCTTCCGTTTCCACACGCAGCTCCGCTGCCTGCACGGCTAAAACCAAACGCTTGTTTGATTTATTGGGGCTAAACTGGGACAGAGGGGGTATCGTCGTTGGGCACACCGTGCAAGAGCATGGAATTCCACATTTTTGTTCTGGCAAAGTGTGGCGCCTGGATCTGGCCATGTCCGAAGCGTTTGGCAGAAATGCAAACAAGAATCCCATTGGTGTATTGGAAATATGCCTGAATGCCAAATCATTTAACAAGCAAACCTTGGTAAAAACACTGCACGAATATAAGGCGGTGGAAGTAAACAAAAAAACCAGTGTGCGGCGCGATCTTGCTTGTTTTTTGAACGGCGTCTTGGTGTTTAAAGAAACGACCCTGTATTCTGCAAACAACCTCGAATGGCTTGACAAGTTTCGTTCATCTGGGTATTGATGGGTGTGAGGGGAAAAAAATCCCTTGCTGTTTAAGATAAAAAAAACAGATCTCGCACATGTTCATGCGCACAGGATTTTCAGCAGAGACGATCCCGAATACGGACAAAGTTTTAATATTTTGTGCTTTGGAATGTTTGATGGAAGACATGCTGCAAACGGTGTATCAAGTGGCAACTCATTCTAACATCCCCGTAATTACCCCAAAGTTGATTATCGGGGGGTTAAAATTTTCCCTTTTGCCACCACATGCGATATCTTCTAAACTAAATACGATTTTGGACGTAGCTTGTGGAGAAGATGAGCCGGCGGAAGAAGACGTCGCGGCGGCGCGACCCGTGTTTGACAAAATGATTGCCGTTTATCAAAAACACAAATCCCGCTTAGATGCATCGCAGCATGCAGCGGTGACGGAGGCGTGGGCAGAGGGGGCCCCAGTTAACGAGCACGAATCCATCTCCAAACCTTTAGTTCAGGCAATGCTCGGTGACTTATTTATTCAACCAGATCAGGATGAAGAAGAAGATGAAGAAGAAGAAGAAGATCAAGAAATTAGTGAAATAATTACCTGTGCCTGTGACTTGTGCTCAAACTTTGTGGCATATTCACAAGTCACGGACATCGAGTCTATTATTCCCAAATCTCCTTTTGCTCGAGTGGCACTGGGTACGTTGGCCCGTTTGCAGACCACGTATGGTTAGTTTCGTTTTTTTGGACACTGCTCTTGTTATTTTTTTTTCCATCTTCAAAATTAAAAAAAACATTCCCTCGGGTATCCAATGGCGGCCAACAGTATCAACTTGGAGCATCACCGGATGGAGGATAGTATTCCAGACCCCGACCACTGGTACGAAGAGGACGGGTTTGTCGTTAACATCAGTGATGTCCAGGTTATGCAAGAGGTGCAAGACGACGACGACGATAACTCGACGGCCAAAATATGCGCGCGCAATATTATAACGGGGTCACGGCAACGCAAGCGCGTGCAGCGTTATGCACCTGTCGAAGCTGCCGAAGATGATTTCTCTGATAGTGCCTACGAAGCGGCAGATGAAGATCAAGACGAAGACGAAGATGAAGATGAAGATGAAGATGAAGAATTCCTGCCATCCGAAGACGGCGAAGACGACTATTTAAGCGAGTGGACTCAATCGGATGTGGAATAACCGAGTCGCGTCTGCATACTATGCATCCAAAACAAGTGCGTTCCAAGAAGTGTTGTATTAATTTTTTCAAATCCTAATAAAGAAAAAAAACAAGAAACCGAGGAAGACAAAACAACTAATGGCAAGTCAGTATCCTTCCCTGCCTGCTGGCAAAAAACAAGTGGAGAGTAATGCCAATTATGAAATGTTTGTAGAACCAACATTCCTAAAGCGCCAGCTACGCCAAGCACCTCAGTGCCCTCCCCAACAGCATTCCACGCATCGCCAATCGCATCAACAACAACAGCAGCATCCATCACCGCAAACCCCGGTTGCGAGTAAGTCATCGCGGCACAGCTCCCGCTCTTCGAGCAGCGGCATGTATTCCTCCGGCTACATGCTATAATAGCGTTCCATTTCGATAGTTTTTGTCTTGCAAAATAAAATCAATTCAACAATTAAAAAAACCTAACAGTTACAAAGTATTGTTTTTTTGTTTGATATACTGAAGATGAATATAGCCTGTTTCGAGTCGCGTCTGTATACCATACATCCAAAACAAGTGCGTTCAAGGGGAAGTATATAAATTCTTTCAAATCCTAATAAAGAAAAAAAACAAGAAACCGAGGAAGACAAAACAACCAATGGCAAGTCAAAACAACAGAAAGCAGTATTACGAACCACAGGGAAGGGCGGATGCTCGGTATCGGCCGGCTTCTCCCAGGCGTCCCGATCACCATCGTCACCACGCCCCGCAGGCCCGGTATGCCTTGCCAAGGCAACACCACCAACATGGCCAACCTCGTCAACAACCGAACCACCTGCTTCATCAGCAGCATCCCCATCATCAGCAGTATCAGCAGCATCGGCAGCATCAGCAGCATCAACAACAGCCACCGGGCGTGCGTCCGGTCGAAATTGTCTTGCCCCCGGATTACAACGGTCCCATTCCACCGATTCCGGCCTATCAAGTGTATCCTGAAATGAAAGTGGGAATGTCTGGACATTCTCAACAGCAGCAGTTCCGCTCCGCCCAAGGACCTCCCGCGCCAGGTCCACCCCGGCCGCACTTTCCTCATGGACCGCCACAGCAACACCAACAACCAAGTCATCCTCCTACTGCTTCATATGCTGCCAGGGGACAAGTGGAGACTAATTACAATTATGGAGCCCCTAAAGCGCACCAAGCGCCGCAGCGTCAACAGCGTCCTCCGCAACAGCAACTCGCGCATCAACAACAACAGCAGCAGCATCCGCCGTCCCATCAGCAACAGCCGCCGCAGCAGCCGCAGCCCGCGAGTGGTCCATCGCCGTACAACTCCCGCCCTTCAAGTAGCGGCATGCATTCCTCTGGGTACAAGCTATAATAGCGTTCAATTTCGGTAGATTTTGTCTTTCAAAAAAAAATAAATTAAACAATAAAAAAAACCCCAAGGGCAACGTAAGTGTTTGTTTTTTTTTTGGATACACTGATGGATATCGCACCGCCACCACCACCGCCGTCTTGTTCGAAGAAAAAGTTGAAGCAAAAAAGATATAAAGAAAAAAAACGCCAAAAAAAAATTCAAGCTCGGACCAAAGCGAAAGAAGAGGCCGAAGCCAAGGCAGTATTGCACCAGCGTCTGAAAACGCGCTTGAATCAACTCAAATCAACTCGCACTGGTCAATTGCAGGCACGGGCAAAAACTGCTGTGAGCGAAAATCCGAACATGCGCAAAGGAACGGTGAATCCCCGAAAACTCATGGAACGTCTCGGGTTAACGGATCCGGGTGTGCAACAACAAGTTCTTGGCCTCATCCAGAGTGGTCAGCTCCGGGACATGAATACGCTAGTGAGTAAGATCAAACAATTGAGCACAGCGTGTTCTACTTAATGTTTCTCGTATCTGATCGGAGTTTTTTGTTGTACGTCGCTAAACAGGGGACCATGGCGTAAATGTTGATTTTCTTTTGGACGGTCAGGTGCGAGAGGAACACGTCACTGGGAACTTGGAAAGACTTGGTTCCTTGGTGCGCTAAGAGTTTTTTCGCACCCTTTAACCGAATGATGTACGCAAACATGCCCCAGAATTCCTTGGGAATCGCCAAGTGCGACCCAAGAAGTTTTTTATTCTCTCTTTTGGAGTCATTTCGTCCCACTAACAGAATGTCCCAGTTTTTGTATTTCGTATTCAAAACCTTCAATGCCTTGGTTAGCCGCATTGGGGTTTTCCGTTGGTTCTTCCATAAACAATCGTCTTCCAGAATCAGCGCATGGGATATGTTTTTGGCAACCATTTTCTTCCAAACCATCCGATGAGACATGAAGCATCCAATCTTGCCGCGTGTCAGTGCTGGATTATGCGACGCGACGTCCTTGCCCGTTAAACGCTTTCCGTCCACGCCGAGCCATGCCCGAACGAACTTATTCAGAACACCCAAGTGCTGCGAGCATTTTAATTTGCGATGTGGTCTAATGTTGATGATAAAAATATTTCTGGCATCACGTGGCCACTGACGCGGATGGAATCCCATTTCTTTTTTTTTTGTTTAACAATAGGTCCGGAAAAAAATCCAAACCTTCAACTTGGGGGACGGTGGGTGTTTGAGAAAAATACACAACCTTAAAAAAGAAAAAAAATGCTTGCGGAGTACTTACCTCGCATTGATCCGTTGATTTGCCAAGCTATCGAAGACCAAGTGCGTCAACAATGTCCGGACGACGGGAAGTACGGTGACAAAGTGCAGCAACTCATCTACAACCTGCAAACGAACCCCACCTATTTATTGGAGACGTACGGCCCCGAAGAATTGGTGCAGCTCAATAATGAGAGTTTAGTTGAAAACATTCACAATGAGCAGGTGAAAGAAAATGCGCTTAAACTGGCGGGCTACGCGGCTCTCCTGGAAACGCAATTTGGGGACCGGGAGTCGCGAACCATTTTTTGCTATAAATGTGGGGTAAAAGGTGACGTCGAATGGAACACAAAACAAACGCGTGGCGCGGACGAAGGCTCGACCATTTTCTGCGTGTGCAAGGGCTGCAAAACTAGGTGGAAAATGTAAAATCGGAGAAAAAATGAGTGTCGCTTGTCTTTTCATAAAACATTACAAAGAATTCCTTCACCGTACCATTGTCGAATACGCGGCGAATATTGACCCATATGTTGTCATCTGCGTCTAACGTGTGCGGGTAGACCAACAACACAAGTTCCCCGCAGTGAACGACAGCTTGTGCGGGTCCTTTGACATCGGCGCGGTCGAATAACTGGACGTCGACCGCTGCAGTGGCCTTGAGTGTAATCCGGCCCCCGGTCAACTCTTGCACGTTTTGTTGGCATGTTTCCAGTTTTTCCGAAACTTGGGCAAGTTTATCTTGCAATTCCTGGATCTGCGAGGCCCGTGGTTTGTCGCTTTCGAGTTTCGCTAGTGTTTGGAGTACAGCGCCCATGTCTTGTCTCAGGGCTGTGTGTTGCACTTTCATCGCGTACTGTGCTTCTTCTCTTGCGTTGCCCTTCAATTCAAGGGTTTGGAGACGTTTATCTAACTCCGGGTCATTTTGAGCGCGCGGTTGCGTCGCTTGCTGCTGGGACTGGGTGTTGGTCGGAGTGGCGGATGCGTGGGTGTTGTTGAGATGGCCTAAAATGCCATTGGATTTTTTGAAGTTAACAGCAGTGCGAATGTCAAATGTGGTCGGGCGTGGATGTGGCGCCGTGTTTTTTTGTGGCGTTGCCGAGAGCAGAAGGCGCGGGGGGATTTTGCTCACATTGTCAAACGTGGTTTTGTTTCGCATTCGCAAATTCTTCTTCTTTTTCCTCGCCCGAGCAATGAGTTGTTGTTTTTGCTGCTCAAATACAGAAGCGGGGGCATTGTGGAAACCGAGAGAACTGTTCATGACTTTGTTTTTTTTTACTTAAGTGCGTATTAGGATTTTTTGCTTTGTTCGAACGCACTCGGGAAAAAACAAGCAAAAGAAACAAAAAAAAAGGAAACACAATGTTGGTACCGGGAGTGGCACTGGGTAAAACTAAATTGATTCACACAGGCCGTTTGACACTTGTTCCGGGAGGCGTGAACTTGCAAGACACGGTGTTTTACGTGCGTGACAAACGGCATTTGGAATGCATTTCCGTGGGCCTTATTTGTTTCAGTGTTGAGCCAAAAACTGAAAATATTTTTTTGTTGTTGGGAAAAGAAACTTGTTTTGAAAATTTTCAATCGTCGCGCGGCGTTTGGTGTGATTTTGGTGGAAAACCACTGCCTTCGGAATTAACGCACGAAACCGCGGCGAGAGAATTCGTGGAAGAAAGCCTGGGCTGTGTGCAAATATCCAACCGCCGGCTGCAGTCAGAAGAAATGCAGCAGCAGGTCAAGCAAATGTTAAAAGATAAGCAATATTACAAAAAAATCCAAGTCGTGTCCGCGACGTATTGGCTCCAGCATAACAAGGTGAGGAAAGACGCGTTGCGCGTGTACTACTTGAAAGAAATCCCCTGGCAACCGCATATCCGAGACGCTTTCCAACTCACACGCAACCATCTGCTGCACATCAAGCAAACTGGAAAAATTTCGCGTTGCCCGTTTTCGATGCGACGCCATCCGGCTCTGATCCTGAATTTCACGCGTCCTGTGGTGAATAACCATTATTTGGAAAAACATGCAATTAAGTGGTGGAGCTTGGACCGGTTAACGGAAGTCCTGGAGAAAGAAGGACGTTTTAAAAATCAAAGATTCCGAAAATCTTTTTTGCCCATTCTGGCCATCGTCGTCCAGAAACTCAAGCGGTTTTACCTGTGACCCGCCCACACACACACACCCACACACATAAAAGTCTTTTTTTTTTGTGTTTACTTGTGTGTAAAAAAAAAGAAGATGGAGGAAAAAAACCCTCCCTCCCTTGTCACCCCGAGTGTCAAGTCGAGGATGTTGCTGCAAGCGTTGCGATCGATGTTCACGGCGCCTAATCTCGCCACCGTCGGTAAGGTATCCGCCATCGGAGCTGCTCTGGGGTTGGGAAGTGCATTATTGCCGAATTTTATGGAAAATCCCACGCGGCGTCACCAAACCAGCGCCCTGAACACGCACGAAGTTGCTTTTCTCAACACGAATCCAGACGCCTTGGAAAAACTGCTTGTCTTGGAAAATTTACTCAAACTGCAAACTCCTCATAGTGATAAAATTATGGGAACGTTGCTGATTTGCTTCGATCTCCTCAGTGGCTTGGAATACGTGGCGGAATCCGGCACCACGGGGCTTTCAACGAACTATCAGGCGTTCCCGGTGGTGTGCATGATCAAAAAGGTGACCGCTCAAATTGCACGCATGCGGTGCGTCATCCACGGACTCGAGGCCGACATCCACACCGTATGTCAGGAACTTGACCAACTGGCCGACGATTCCATGTACAATATCAGCCAAATTCTATCTGGACTGGTCATGGAGTCCAGGTTTTAGGCTTGAACATGTAACTTTATACAAGTACCTGCTAATTCACGTGTAAGTGTTCGTCGCTGCAGTTCTTAACGCGTTACCAAACATGGGGGTTTTAGCATCCAGTATATCTAAAATGACTGGCGAAAGCACTTACGACGCTGCGTTGTTGGAGCTAGACAAAGTGTTGCGATTTGCGGCAAGCGTTGGGCGTTTTGTGAGTGATCAGAACATCTCTCGGATGAAGCAATGTTTGCAAGATTTTTTTTTCCAAGTAGTAAAAACATTTATTCGTCTTTTTTTTTGTTGGACGCTGTTTGCTATTGATTAAGAAATGCACAATCATCGTCACAGTTAAATAAATCGAGAGTCGCATACGGACTGTAAGGTACATACTTGAGTCCAGGGCATCCGGCGCAGTCGAGATCGTTGAGTTGCGCAAAAGTGCGGGGGATGGCTTTGATTTTAACGCATCCAACACAGTAGAGACCTGTGAGTTTAACGCAAGTATCCGGAATCTCGCTCACATTTGTACAGCAAATATCCAAAAATTCCAAGTTGACGAGTGTTGGGGGAATGCTTTTAAGCCGAACGCATCCCGCACATTCGAGTACTTTTAGCTTAGTTAGGGTGGCGGGGATCGCTGCAACTGTTTCACAGCCGGAACAGTCGAGAGTTGTCAATTGCATTAAATCTCCAAAATCGCCTTTGCAGTCACACAATATACACATTTTAACTCATAATTTGATAGGTTGATAAATCCCAAGATCAACCAGAAAGTAGATAATTTTTTTTTGCAACTTGGAATTTTTTTAATTTTTTATGGACACAATATATAAAAAACAAATTGAACAAAAACATCTATTATATGGCACAGTCACGTGCCGAATTGGCATTATTTTATCTATTGAATGAATCAGATATGGTTATCCATGATATTGTAATAAAGGGTAAGCCAAACCACAAATTGTTAGTTATTAACAAAAAAACACGTCGAACTCTTACATTTGCGTTTCAAGATTTTGATCTATGGTTGAGAACCACGCCAGGACATCCGTTGTATAAATTTCATCTTTCTTATGTACCCGGTGCTCTGGAGATTGTTCAGAGCAAATTACATAAAGTAATGGCAGACAAGATCATTGTCCCATTACGCCAGCACGTATCCAATGATCCTGCCGCTGCGATATTTCGCTATTTAGCGTAAGCCCAGGCACGAACTATCAGGGAAATGGTTTTTTTTTCTTTGCCGTTTTGGAATGTCTATCTTAAAACACAAGCAAAATATGGTAAATAATTATTGTTTTTTTGCAAAACAAATAAAAATGTTGCACACATAAAAATCCTTGCAAATGCAGGGACCAAAAAAACGCAAACTGCTCCATGGATGCACCGAACCGAATTGCACGGCGCCACAACAGTACTATGAAGGTGGTGTCCGAGGGAAATGCCTGAGTCACGGCGGGGCTCCACAGTGCACCGAACCGGATTGTACGACGTCGCAAAAGTATAGAAAAGGAGGTGTCCGGGGAAAATGCGGGATCCACGGTGGGTCTCCTCAATGCACCGAACCGGATTGCACGACGCCACAGAAGTATATCGAAGGGGGCGATCGAGGGAAATGCGCGAGTCACGGCGGGGTTCCACGATGCACCGAACCGAATTGTACGGCGCGACAACACTACGCGAAAGATGGCATCCGAGGAAAATGCGCGAGCCATGGCGGGTTTCCACGATGCACCGAACCAGACTGCAACACACCACAAAACTACATGAAAGGTGGCGTCCGAGGAAAATGCGCGAACCACGGCGGCATTCCACGGTGCACCGAACCGGACTGTGGCACGTCACAACACTACATGGAAGGGGGTGTCCGAGAGAAATGCGCGAGTCATGGCGGTCATCCACAATGCACCGAACCAGACTGCAACACACTACAAAACTACAAAGAAGGTGGCGTCCGAGGAAAATGCCCAAAACATGGCGGCTATCCAAAATGTGTGAGTTGTGTGCTGTTTCTTGTGAAGAAAGAGGGCAAGCGCTGTTCGTACTGCCGGCCCCAATCCGCGAAGGCAAAACGCGCGAAAAAAGAAGAAGAAGCTGTTGCAGCGGTGTTGAAGGCGGACGGAATGATTTTCGAGCGTGAACGCCACATCAGCTACAAGTGCATCACGTCGGACGACAAAAAATTCGCCAAGTTGGATTTCTTAATCGAGCGACCCGACAAGCGGGTGATTTTGGAGGTCGATGAACGCCAGCACAAGAATGTAGTGTACGACATCAAGTGCGACCTTTCGCGCATGACGTATGTGATGGCCTCGATCGCATGCACGGATAACGTGCGACCCACGCTGTGGATCCGGTTCAACCCCGACGGCTACTCGGTGGATGGTCAACCGGTGCGGACGCGGAAAAAAGCCAAATACGCTAAGCTGTTGAGCGTGATCAAGGACACCAAACCGCTGGACGGGACGCAGGTGATCTACATGTACTACGACACCGAAGGGGGATTGCCGGTGATCTGCAAGGATTCGGCGTACAGCGCGCGCATAAAAGCGATGTTGGGGCCAAGTATTGTTTAAATTCATTATTCGATCATCTCATGAACAAAACCAAATGGTGTTTCTATCTCTAAAACAACTTAAAAATACTTCCGTTTTATTGTTTTCAACGTTCTATCTTCAACAAAAATGAAAACTGTGTAAATTATTTTTTACAAACAAAAAAACACATAAAAGTCTCTTAATGCAGAGACCGAAAAAACGCAAACTGGTCCATGGATGTACCGAAGCTGATTGCACGGCGCGCCTCAAATACAGAAAAGGAGGTGTCCAAGGTAAATGCGCGAACCACAGCGGTGTTCCACAATGCACCGAACCCGACTGCAAGTCGCGGCAAAAGTACTATAAGGAAGGGGGTGTCCGAGGGAAATGCGCGAGCCACGGCGGGGTTCCGCGGTGCACCGAACCCGACTGCAAGTCGCGGCAAAAGTACTATAAGGAAGGGGGTGTCCGAGGAAAATGCGCGAGCCACGGCGGGGTTCCGCGGTGCACTGAACCCGACTGCAAGGCACGACAACACTACGTGAAAGATGGTGGCGTCCGAGGGAAATGCGCGAGCCACGGCGGGTTGCCACAGTGCACCGAGCCGGATTGCACGGCGCGCGTCAAATACAGACAAGGAGGTGTCCGAGGAAAATGCGCGAATCACGGCGGCATTCCACGGTGCACCGAACCGGACTGTGGCACGTCACAACACTACATGGAAGGGG
>Ga0180438_10002998_pt1 | contig 26307 bp, 36 predicted proteins | sample SS_ome_12_FD_132455 | JGI IMG/M metagenome (GOLD analysis project Ga0180438, IMG submission 132455) | Hypersaline lake sediment archaeal communities from the Salton Sea, California, USA - SS_3_D_2 metaG | ecosystem: Environmental > Aquatic > Non-marine Saline and Alkaline > Hypersaline >... | reverse complement strand
GATGATACCGCCTTTCGGCCTTTCGATCCACCCGTGTCTGGCGAACGGGCGCCCGTGAAAGATCGTGCCCTCGGCAATGGGACCATAGTACATCCCATACCGCAGCTTCCCTTTCACGAGCCCGGCCCCCAAGATGGCCTTGGAAATTGCGTAGCAGTTGCTAGGCCACTCGTCGGTCGGTATCCCGATCGCCTTGGCGAACTTCTTTGGGTCGCGCTTCATTAAAACAGGCCAGCCTGTGATAAGGTCTGCAACTTGGGCCAGGCGAGCATCGACGACTGGAACGACCGGTTACGCCCAGCGGTCATTTGCAGGCCGTCCGGGTGCAGCAGCAGCGTGGCGATTGCCTTGCCGTTGCGATCGGTCACCTTCATCGACACCCCGTCTTCCGGTAGTGCGACTTGCATCTGCATCGCCTGTGACCCTCGGGGTCGCATCGGCGTTCGCTTGACGCGCTTCTTCGGCGTCTTCTTCGGTGCTTTCGCACCACTCTTCTTCTTGGCCATTTTCATCCTCGTGTCAAAGGTGTTTCTCAATTACCGCGTAAGGACTATCGGCCCGGAGGCGGAAACCGCTCGTCTCGGCTAAAAGTCATAACAGTCATCATCCCAATCCTGTTCGTGGATTTGGCGCTCGAAGCGCTCTTTCAGTTGAGTAGCCCGGTCGTCGCCTTGCTCTGGACGCTCCACCACGGTGAACCCGTCCGCTTCGACCTGATGCGCAACCTGATCCGCAATTTCCATGGCGACCCAGGTTTCTGCGTATTTGTAATCGTCGATGCCGCAGACGGATTCCTCGTAGGTATTATTACCCACGGTGAACTCGCACTGGACACTGTACCATTGCCAACCGTCGCTGTACCATTCAACCAGTCGCTTGATGGTCCGACGCTTGTTGGCAGCTTCGCATTCGCTGGCCACTTGCTTCGAGGCCCCACGAGCACGATGGTAGTCGTAAATGCCCCAGTCGCTGACGTCGCAGTCGTCGATGAAGATAGCCCCAGAGCAACCACTGTAGCTGGTCGGGCTGTAGTAACCCACGCTTTGTGAGAAGCATGAACGCCAGGCGCCGTCGTTGAACTCGACTACGTGGTGTGCGTAGCCGTCGCAGTTGTCCCACGGCGTGGTGTGGTCGTCGTCTTCGATGATCCGACACGCGTCGCGGATGTACTGCCATTCGATCTCGGCGGGTTCAGTCGAGTATACGTCCCTGAACACCGTCTTGTCGCCGTAACCGATGCTGTAGGTATCCCACGTTCTCCGGTGGATGAAGATCGTGGGACCGTCCCTCCAGCGTTCCTCGATCCCGTTCGGTAGCTTGTTGGTCTCTTGCCAGTCAGCGCTCTCGGGAATCTTGGAAGGCTCGGGATCGTCAATCTCGATAACGCGATGACCGTTATTCATCGCCGCCCATCAGATTACCGAATCGGGAGCTCGCGTCCATTTGCGGCTCCGTGTCGGTTTTGCTGACGAGAGACTCGCCGATGTCGGCCATGTACTTGACCACCTCGGATGCCTTGGGTTCTTCAACACGGGTGTGCTGCACCTCCCCGGCGAACCAGATCAAGATGGCTCCGCTTTCGTCCTGCGATCTCTCTATCCTGGTGATGTGCCACCAGTTGATGATCAGCTCGTCACTGATTTGCAGTATCGGGGCTGGCATCTGGTATCTCCACGCTTGGGTTCAGTGAATGAATGTCGATCGCGGACCCATCTGCCGGATCGACAAAGCGGACCTGTTCGATCGCAGCCCGTGCCCGGGCAGCCAGCTCTTCCTCGCCTTCCAAATTCTTGACACCCTTGCGGGCAAGGTAGGCGATCAGGTCGCTGGCCCAGTTGAGCATGGACGTCGATCGCTCGGCCCAATGGTAATGTATCCTGTAACCCATCCGCCCAAGCTCTCGCATGCCCGCCCAGAGTGCGCGGTGCGAGACCTTCGGCAACGGCTCCTCCGGCTTCGCGGCTGCGATGCCGTGGTAACAGGTCACCTGAGAATCGGTGATGATGTGGACTTGCAAGGGCGACCGCATCTTGAGCTGCCGCTTCCCTTGCTGCTCATGGTAGTTGATCAGCCCCATCAGGTACGGCATCATCTCGGCAAGGTTGATCGAGCCGAGGTTCTGAGCACCGTCTACCAGCAGACGCATGTGGTAGGCCCGGTCGATCAGGATCCCGGCCCACCCGCAGGCGTCTTTCCATCCCGTGCCGCTGCCATCCCCGATGATGAGGATGTCCCAGCGATCAATCTTGGCTCTCTCCAGGACTTGCTGGAGTAGCTCCACCTCCGGGACTCCGCTCTTGCGGCTGCGGCTGTTGGTCTCCGCCATCTCCTTCACCTCGTAGTTGGTGTAGCTCGGTCAGCTTCTTTGCGATCTGCTCGTCGAGCCACTGTAGGAACTGGAACGATTGGTTCTGCACATGGGCCAGGGCCTTGTGGGCTTGGGCTGCCATGTGCATGGTCTCGGTCGGAGGACGAAGCCCCTCGCCGCCGCGACCCATCACGATGCCGTGGAAGAGCTTGTCGTCAAACTCATTCTTCCACGACGGGACGAACATCAATCCCTCCAACTCCGGGATCAACTTCAACAGGTCTTGACCAAACTGCCGACAGCGACTCTCGACCTCGTCGTAGAAAGTCGGGCGGACAGTGTCCGGCATGATCGGCTCAGTCGGATCGAAGTCAGGCTGGTCCTGCGGATTCGCCGGGTTCGGTTGTGTACTCATCTTCATCCTCATCAAAGAGTTCGGTCTCGCTACGACGGTAGCGAGCACCCTCGGGCACCATCTCGTTGATGATATTCCCGATCCGCGTCGCTGCCAAGGAGTAGACGGGCAGCTTCAGCAGGAAGCACCACGGCGGCGCGACAAGCGTGGCCGTGAAGAAGAACACCAGGGCGAGTACCCACGGTGTATGGTGTGAGAGGCAGTATGGGCAGTTCAGCAGCTCGGCGGCGGGCCGAGGCACCAACAGCCAGAAGGAGAACTCGGTCTCGATCTCGGTCTCGTCCTCCTCGTCGTCATCAGCATCTTCCTTGGCCTGCATGTAAGCACGGCCCTTGGCGAAGATGCTGCCGTTTCGCCAGACGTCAACTACGGCGGCGCTGGCGAAAATGAGGGCCAGGAAGTCGACGATTGTCATTGGCTTCACTCCGTTGCTGCTTATTCCGGTCCTTGTTCTTGTACTTTCGGTCGATCTGACCTTGCTCGACTCCGTTGAACATCAACAGCACGACGTACAACCCGAGGAAGACGCCCGCTGCCATAGCGATGCCGAGACACCAGTCACCGACCAAGAAGGCTGCTAGTAAAGCACCCAAGAGCGGAAAGGCCACGCGGCCAAACAGCTCGGTGGATTGAAAGTCGTCAGACAATTTCTTTCTCACCCCATGGCCACGGCTCGGTGTCCGCAGCATCCGGGGGTTTGTCATCCTCGCGGTGGAGAACCCACGGCGGTGGATACGGTGGTTCGAGCTCGACACCATGGGCGGCGTTGAGCCCGATGTCATGCCACAAGGCCGGGCGTCTCCGGGTTGTCCGGTGTTCCGGCTGCTTGCGTTCCTGGTAGAGTTTGGCACTCATCGAGATGACTGGAGTTGCCATAAAACGGTACCTCGTGTATGTTGAGTAATTGCCGACTCCCGTCTAGGATGTCAGCGTAACGGATTAACGCCGCCGTGAAAAGGCGTTTTTCGCAGTCTGGCACATGTCAGCAATTATGGCACAGAACAACGCAGCGAATCCGTGGATCATCCTTTCGAGCCACAGCAGCTCGGGTTCTGGACGATCGTCGTCAGGGTAATGAGTCATGTCGAGCTCCATGCACACTGAGGTGCGAAGTAATAAGGTCTCGCAATCCGAGATCCGAAACATCATCGACAACATGGTCTCCCGGAAGGAGGCCGGTCGTCGCCTTTCGCAGATGGACCACATCGTCCAACTGCGACGTCTCTGCCAGGCAGGCGGGATCCAGAACCTCGGAGCCCTCCTGCCTTTGGTCTTTCAGCTAAACGGCGAACCGTACCACTTGCGTGATCACTTCCCGTTCAGCCCGTTGTTCGACACCACCATGGCGAGAGCAACGCTCTACAAGACGGGTCGACAGTTATCGAAGTCTACTAGCCTGGCATCACATGGGGCACTGCTAAGTGCGTGCATCCCGGGGTTCAAGACCCTCTACGTGACGCCGCTCTATGAACAAATTCGTCGTTTCAGCAACAACTACGTGCGGCCTTTCATTGAGAACTCTCCCATCAAGAATCTCTGGTTGGCGACGAGTACCGAGCGGTCGGTCCTCCAGCGATCCTTTCGCAACCAATCAATGATGCAGTTCAGCTTCGCGCTCCTCGATGCTGACCGTATCCGTGGTATCTCCAGCGACAAGGTGGCGATCGACGAGGTCCAGGACATGGACCCGGATCACCTTCCGATCATCAACGAGACTATGTCCCACTCAAAGTGGTCCATTAGTCATTTTACCGGAACACCCAAATCTCTGGACAACCCAATCGAGGGTATCTGGAAGAAGAGCTCGCAGGCGGAATGGTTCATCCCTTGTTATTCCTGCGGCGAATGGAATATCCCCTCTCTTGAGTATCACATCGACAAAATGCTCGGCCCTGTCCACGACCACATCTCCGAGCGTTACCCCGGGGTCGTGTGTCACAAGTGCCAGAAGCCGATCAACCCTCGACCGCCGAACGGTCGCTGGGTTCACCGCTTCCGCGACCGCCGCGAGACCCTAGCCGGTTATCACGTCCCTCAGATCATCCTGCCGCTTCACTATGCACGGCGGGACAAGTGGATGGAGTTGCTCGCAAAGCGAGAGGGCTGGGCCAACACGACGTTGAACGTCTTCTACAACGAAGTCCTCGGAGAATCCGTCGACGTCGGGCAGAAGATCGTGACCGAGACCGAGCTACGCCGAGCATGCTCGCTGCCTTGGAAGAACGACACTCGTGATCCCAATCCCGAGATGATCGGCCTATTGAAACACTACCGCATGAAAGTCATGGCGATTGACTGGGGCGGTGGTGGTGAGGAAGGTATCAGCTTCACGACGATCGCCTTGATGGGTTTGACCCCGGACAACAAGGTCCACGTCCTCTGGGGCAAGCGGCTCCTGCATCCGAACGATCACATGCGGGAAGCTCGCGAGATCATCCACTGGGTCCGGCGGTTCGCGGTCGACTTGGTCTGCCACGACTACACCGGTGCCGGTACCGTCCGCGAGACCGTCTTGGTCCAGTCCGGCTGGGACGTCAACCGGATCATGGCCATGCAGTACGTGCGGACAGCCACGCGGAGCCTCATCAAGGTGATCGAGCCGACCGCACAGCACGCCAGGCTGCACTATCGGCTCGACAAGGCACGGTCCCTGCTCTACACCGCACAAGCCATCAAGTTGCAGCTCATCCGGTTCTTCGAGTGGGACAAGGTTGACGACGATAATCCGGGCTTGGTGGCTGACTTCCTTGCGTTGGTCGCCGAACTCAACCCGAGTCGCTTCGCTGGCGACATCTTCACGATCACCCGCAACCCGCTGCTGTCGGACGACTTTGCGCAAGCCGTCAACATCGGAGCTGCGGGGCTGTGGCACGCCAACGACTGCTGGCCTGACTTCGCCGCCCAGGCAAGCATCGCTCGGGTCACACCGAGCATGATCCAGGCAGCGGGGAGCATGGACTACGGTTGGGACGAGGATCGCACGATGGCGGGCTACATGCGGCAGCCCTAGTCGTCGAACTCGTCTTCGTCCCAGTCATCGTCCTCGTCCCAGTCCTCTTCATAGTCGTCATCGAATTCGTCGTCGAAATCATCGTCGTCGTATTCGTCCTCATCGTCGTACTCGTCGTCGTCGAAGTCGTCGGCATAGTCGTCGTCTTCGTCGTCGGCCTCGGCGTTGGCCGCTTCGAGGTCGGCGGCCTCCCGGATGCAGTCGCGCCCGTTGCATGTGATGTCGCCGCAGTTGGGGCATTGGTTGATGAACCCATCGGCGACCGGTTCTGCCAACAAAACACTCATCAGACTTCCCCTTTCTTTACCGTTTCAAACTGCTTCTCAAGCCAGTCGCTTCGCAGCACCCAACCAAGGTGGCCTGCGTGCTCGCGCTCGTCGAGTAGCACCTCGGAATCCTGTAGGGTCTTCGTAATCAACAACGTATCCGGCTGGATACCGGCCAGTGCCTCGGCACCGTCGATGATGCTGCGTTGGGGCAGCCATGCTTCCTGCGAGTCGCGGTCGAAGACGATGCTCTTGGGATCGCTATCATCGAACCCGCTCCACACAGTTTGCAGGCGGCCCTGGCACAGCAACTCGTACACCAGCTCAATGAAGTGCTCCCATGCCGGTTTCGACTCGGGCAGCTCCATCAGGTCCAGGGCGGACAGCACGACGTGGCTGTCGCCATGGCACGTTCGCAGGAACCAGTCGGCCATGTCCCGCAGGATGCTCTCGATCACTGTTGGAGCGACGTGCTCGTAGTACAGCTTTCGTGAGCAGAGATCCTCCAGGTAGCTCGGCAGTACCCGGCTCGCCAGTCGGTTCAGTAGCTGCATCGACCCCAGCTTGCGTTGGCACCGGATGATGTTCCAGTGCTGGCGTATGCCGAGGATGCGTGCAGCCACGGAGCCCACGGACATCACGGCCTGCCCACGGCTGGGCGACATGAGCCACGTCTGGTGCCGCTTCAGCTCCGAACTGCTGAGCTCGAAGACGATCGGCCAGGTATGTTCCTGTGACTCTAATAGACCTGGTGTCATCCGTGGAAGTTCGGGGCAGCCCGTGTAAAGAGCTGACATCTTGCCGATGGTCTGTGCCCCGGGACCGTCGAGTATGATCCCTTGCGTAGGTGCGTGGACTGCTGGTGCCACGATGTTGCTGGCGACTCCGGCGGCGACGGCCCAGAAGATCCTGGACTCGTCATTGTCGTCGCCGAGCATAGCAACCTCGTCCTTGGTGAACGAGGACGGCGGCGGAAGGTGCTCAGCAGGCGTGACGCTGCCCCGGAACAGGCAGACGTAGTCGGACAACAGCTCGCCGTTTGCGTCGATCGCGAACTGCGGGAAGTTGAACTGCCTGCGTACGGGATCCCATCCGATCGTGTCCACGCCGTTGATGATCTGCGGCTTGCAGAACAGCGTGGCGATCTGGAAGGCATGGCGGTCCCAGTTCGTAGTGAAGTTGGGGATGCCGACGCCTTTGTCCCGAAGGAACTCGCTGCACCACTTCCAGAGGTTCTTATCGAGGCGATCAGTACGCTCCAGGAAGTCGACCGACTTACCCTCGAACAAGACGATGCCCTGGTAGTAGCTCCGCCCGTTGCTAGCCCGCAGTGTCTTCTCGATCCGCACGATTGCATTGGCGATGCGGGACTGCCGGTCGTCGTTCACGTACCAGCATCCCTCGCTCTCGCAGATCGTGTTCTTGCCGTACTGCACACGGCGGACAGTTGGCCGCGACTCATATATCTTGCGAAGCCGCTCCTGGATGTCCGGCGTGCATGACTTGATGAAGTCGCGCCGCTCGCTGTCGTTGAACCCAAGCTCTATGAATAGCTCCTCGATCCGGTTCGGTGGCAGCTTTTCGAGCTGGCGTCGCACGGCCACCTCCCAGAGGCTGGCAGAGTGCTTGATCGACGTCATCATGCTAGCTATGGGTTGCTGCGTAAGGTTGGCCTCCAGCTTCGCGTACGGCAGTTTGTACGCGGAGATGCTTGCGTTGGCCTGACGTGCGTGAGCAAAATGTCTATCGTTGATTCGGGGCGACCAGACGATGACGTTCTCTGCGGGGAGCCATTCCCAAATGCGTTCCGTGTGGTACTTCGCGTCGCTGTGGATCGCAATCACCGGCAAGGGCTGCATGTTGGTGCGAAGTGCATAGAACTGTAGTTGCAATGCCAGGCACGGGTCGTCGACGACGAAGATCGTACTACCGAGTCTCGGGTGTGTCCGCCACGCTACGTCGGCCATGGCCACGCCCGCCTCGAACTTCTGACCCGCACTGCTAAACGCGAACTCCGGGGCATGCCGGAATACCAGGTCACCGTGCTCCGGGTCGGCCCCGCGTCCGATGAACTGGAAGGCACAGATCCTGCCGGGAAGGTCGTAGAATGGCAGCACCAGCACGTCGCCCCAACCCTTGCCACGGAAGACGACCGTGTTGGATCGGGTCTGCTCTTCACCGGGCCGCAGGCATAAAGTGGCTGCTTTGGCAGTCGCACTCCCCACAAATAGGGTGTTTGTTGGTAGCCAACCTAGCTCGGATAGCTGCACCCCGAGGTGTTTGTGGAGCTCTCGGAGCGACGGGCTGCCACCTTCCATGAAGTGTTCCTGGGCCTGTTTCCAGAACTCCCTGACGCGGTTTCGAGGCCCTAGCCGCAGCCGTTCGTACTCTTCAACGGCCTCGTCGGTGAGCAGCGTCACCGGCACCTCGACGCCTTGGATCTTGACCTTGTGCAGCGCCGTAGCCGTGTTGACCTTCCATGCGGCACGGAGAAGCTCTATCATATCCCCAGAGAAGTGACAGCCGCGACAGCACCCCCATTGACCTCCGAATGCCAAATCCTGGTAGACATCGAGGGCCTTTTTGCTGCATAATGGGCATTGTACCGTCGCTGGCAGCACGCTGCCCTTTACTTCGACTCCCACGAGCGGGAGTACCTGACTCCATTCTACGAAAAGGTTCACGGAGGTTGCCATGACCGATGTCCTTGATCACACACAGGATCTCTCCGGCAAGGAGACGCATCGCCTCACCAGCTTGTACTCGCCGCCGGAGTTTGTCAAGGAAGCCAGTCACGACCGGCTCCACGGAAACCCCGAGACGCTGCCCGCTCACGCCTACGGTGACGCGACCGAGCGAGTATACCCTGTCCACAGTGCCCCGGCGACGTGGATGTCAGCCCTGTTCTTCTTCGACAAGAAGGCAGACCTGAATCCCACCAGGGCGGCGGCAGTGGAGGAGCGGATTCTGAAGGCCGCTCGGTACTTCAATATCCTCCCACAGGTCGAAGAACTCAAGACCAAAGTTGCCCACGACGCCAAACACGACATGAATCGGCTGGCGGATTCGGACTTCGCACTGGTCTGGGTCGACGATGACGGGAACAAGGAACGGAACTATCCGATCCGCAACGCGAACGAGGTCAAGATGGCCTCGGAGTGGTTCAGCCGCTACCGCGACGAGTTCTCCTTCGCCGATCGGCAGCGGATCGCCACCAAGATCGTCGAGAAGGCCGCACAGCACACCGTGCCGCTCGACCACGCCGAGATGCTCAACAAGACCGCAGGCTACGGTTACTGCTCCGCCCTCGACATCAAGGTGATGCTGGAGAAGCGAGGCAACCTCGTCGCCCGCAGTCATCCCGACTACGCAGCCGAGATTCGAGCACTGGCTGGTCTGTGCGACGGCAGGAAGCGCGACGTTCGCGATCACGACTTCCGCTGCAAGCTGGCCTCGACCATCGATCAGTTCGATCGGCAGACGGGCTTGGTTCGCATGTACGATGAGGGCGGCCTCGAACGACCCGAAGAGATCCTCTTCCAGGTCACCGAGAAGATGGCCAGCGACTTCATCGAAGAGCACCTCTCCATGACGTCGGGTACCATCTACGAGAAGCAAGCCTTAGAGGCCATGGACGTCGAGCACGTCCGCAAGTGGATGGGTGACGACTTTGCCGACGAGGTATCGACGGGCGGCCTGATGACCGACGTCGAGAAGATGGCGACGATCGCCGCGACCCTTCCGCGAAACGATGCGGAGATGTTCGATCGCATGGCTGCCGAGGCTGGCGTCCCGGTGTACGCACGGGACAAGGCAGCGAGTGCCCAAGGTTTCACGACCGAGGAGCTTGTCGGCCTCGCCCAACAGTATGGTACCGAGGACGGGCTCAACAGCGCGGTCTTAGAATAAACCTGGGGCGGCTAGACATCGTCAAGCCGCCGCAGGCTTAGATGCAATGGTTAATGATCCCAGAGATCATAAAACCAAAGCAAACGGTAGCCGAGCCGGTCGCCACCAGGATGCCCAGTTCGCCGAACGCGTCCTCCAAGTGCTCCTTCTTGCGAACGCAGCACAAGGAGATCAACGCCGACAGTGCAAACACCCCAGTGAACAGACCGCACACGGCGAGAATGACCAATGCAACGTACCACATGGTCTCGCTCCTCTGCGGGTAATGAATGGGCTCTCGCCCGCTACTGTGTTGGAGCCGCTGCCGATTCCTCGGCTATCTGCTGCTCCTCCGGCGACAGGTGTTCCCATCGTCGGATTCGTACGCTACGTGGTGCGGTGAAGCCCAGGCGGACCTGACTGGCACCACGGATGTTGACTACTTGCAGTACGATGACTTGGTCGCCGCACTCCAGGCAGATTTTCTCTTCAGCTTTGCGAGCCAACACGAGCATCGCTTAATCCTCCAGCTCGATCACTCTTTGACCCCGCCCATCCTCTTCCTCGGGTTCTTCCTCGTCCGGGACTCGGGGCGGTTTGTATTCGTATTCGATGATACGGTCGGCGAACCACGCGGCGACATCATCGACCTTGGTAAACTGTTTGATGTTCCTCGCTTTCCCGTGCAACGTCTCGTGACACTGGAACAGCGGCAGGAGGTCGCCAGATCGTAGTGTTGCTCTGACGTACAGCGTCACGTAGTCGCTGACGAAGACCCGCCAGTTGCCGTTGCCACGATATTCGTCCACATTCGTGGGCAGTCTACGTGGCTGCGAGATAGGCGAAGAGGGTTTGAGCACGAGTCCGGCGGAGGCTATCTCCTCGAAGACGGGTTGAAGTTTGGCAAGGTGCTGTTTCTTGATCCGCGCTTGCTTAGCCTCGCGCTTTGCAAGAGAATCCTCCTTGTTCTGCTTCTCGCGCCTCTTTTGGTTGAGACTCTTCAGGAACTTGCTCATGCCTCCTCCAGTTCGATCACGCGACTGTCACGCTCGCCCGTCTCGGACTTCGGTGGTTCCGGTTCCAGCACCTTGGGTGGCGTACACTCGTGTTCAAGGATCTTCTGGGCCATGTACGTGGCGACATCTTCCACAGTGTGGCAGATGACTCCTTCGTCCTGGTAGCCCTGCTTGCACCGGAATGCGAGCGTGTCCTTGATGCGTATTGCGGCGATGTCCACCGAGGTGTTTCTGAAGACGTAGAACGACACCTTCGTGTGGTTCGTGTACCGACTCTTGATCTCGGCAGTGCTCGGGAACTTGCTGCCGCTACCGAATTTGATCTCGCCGCCTTCCAGCGCCTGATCAAACAGCGGAAAGACGCGGGTCAGGTGCTCCGCTAGGATCGCCGTCTCCTGGGCCTCCGCTTTCTTCTTCTCCCGTTCCGCCTTCTGCTTGTCGTAGCGGCCCGAGTGAAGAAGTTCGCTTATGGTGCTCATAGTCGATCTCGATAACTCGTTTCTCGATTTCGTCACCTGTGATAGTGATGTCTGTAAGCCCTGCCTGGTACGCTTGAATGATCTTCTCACGAACGAAGGCGGGTAGGTTCTCGTAGAGGGCTCTCTTGAGATCATCCCGTAGCCTGTCGGGATCCTTCAAGATAGCCGCCTCGATCTCCGCGAAGATGCGGGCTCGCTCGTTGATGACCCACTCGTTGCCCGGGTCTGTAAGCCAGTTCTTCAAGGCGTGCTCGCACAGGCGGTTGCCCATGAGCCAGTCGCCCATCTTGCGAGCCTTGCGGAGCTTGTCGCGTTCCTTTGCCGCCCGCTTGGCCGCCCGCTCCTGCTCACGCTGGCGTTGTCGATGCAACGTCTTGAGCGACGGGACGGGAACCCACTTGCTATCAAGCCAGGCTTGCGGGTTCTTCCGGCGGTCGGGTAGGAATCGCATCATCCCATACATCGGGTAGGCATCTTCACCAGCGTCATCCCGGTTCGACGCGTACGTCTCGGAGATAAACCACTCGTTCTGATACTGCCAGATGTAGTAGGGCGAGAAGGCGTTGATCCTGTCTCGTGTCGTCGGGGTCCACCATCCGCCGGTGTCGACGATGACGGTGCCGTCACGCTTGTATGTGCAGATGTCCGTCCAGTGGTACTGAACAGCCACTGTGTCGGGGTCGATGATGTGGACCCATGTATTGTTGCAGAGCTTCCGCTTCTGTCTGTTGCGGCCACGCTCGGCAGCAAAGTACATTTCGACGAAGCTCTGGGTTGGCGAATCGTATCTTGCCATTACAGTTCGATCTGTCGTAAGTCCCGCCCGAATTGCATCTCAGGGGGCACGAGTGGCCGGTCCAAGAAGTCTCGAAGTTCCTCGGCCTGCCCACTTGCTCGCGGATCTTTCCACGGTTCGTATCCATCCAACGTGTTCCGCTCATCGAGCACGTAGTCCTTCAGGAATCGAAAGACGTCGCTGGGGAATGTAAGATCCCTGCGTATCGACTCCTTGACCAGTGCCCGGAACAGCGGTCTGCCTCGTAGCCACGTATATGCGACCAACGCTGGTGGTTGGTTCGCCGGTATCTCCATGTCGTTTTCGCACAGCTTCTCTGCGTTGCGAATACACCAGATTACGGACTGCCAGAGGAATCCATCGTCCATCACGGGGCCTTCGATGTCATCAGCGTCACAGATCCAGTAGATCCCGCTCTCTGTGACCCATTCCTCTGTCTGTGTCCAGTTAAGGGCCAGACTGTCATCACCCTCCGCCACGCGCTTCTTGCGACGTTCTTCAGCAGCCTGCCGCTGCCGCCGGGTCGAGAGTGTCCCGATCTCGCGGCGGCGTTGGCGGTGCTCGTCAACGGACTCGTTGCGCGTCGGCAGCGCACGCATCATGGCATCGATGATGTTACTAAGCGTAGTGTCATCGTGCCAGCGGAAGTGGATCCGCGATAGATTACGGAACGCCTCACGCAGTGCGTTGAAGCTATCCATAACGACTGCCGTATCCTCTGTGTCGAGGACACCGCAGAAGTCCACGTAGCTGTCATCAACGACGGCTACCAGAGCTTGCTCCACGAGGGCGCGTTCAACCACTGGGCGGTACTGAGCCAAGGTCGACATGAACGTCGCAAGATACTCACGCACCACCCTATCGCGTTGCTGCCATGGGTTCATCAGTCATCCCAGTCGATGTCGATACCACGGAGGTGTTTTCCGTCGACGATGTCGGGCACCGCGTTCACGGCGTCCGCAAGCGAGCGGATCTGCTTGTCGCCGAGCCGCTTCTTGTTGCACGCCTTGGTGCCTTCCATGTCCTTCGTGTGGCAACAGCTCCGAGCCTTACCGGACTTCTTGTTCGTCCAGCCGGGGCAGTTGCAACTCGTACGTCGGATGCCGGTGCCCGGCTCGACCCACTCAACCGTTGTGTACTGAGTGAGTCCATTGGAGCTCTCCCAGTTCTCTACTCGGTTGGGGATCTGCGGATTCCCGGCGATGTGCATCACTCCGCCCTGGAACGATACTCCCGTTCCCACGGGCTCGAAGCCCTGTGTTTCTTGGACGGTTGTGGTTTGGCTTTTTGCCATCGAGAATTGCCTTACAGTTAGGGCATGTTGCTAGCTGACGGCAGTGCAGGAACGTCCAGTGATCGGCGTTCCTTTGCTGCCTCTGTTCAGCCTTGATTGTACTACATGAGATACCGCAGATGGTAGTCTCTTCTTCCGCTTTCACAATATGGATCCACATGGCTCCTCCAAAAGGAGACGTCCCGACGACCACGGTGGCCGCCGGGACAACCCGCCTTGCTTAATCCAGGTCGATCGACCGATGCTGCTTACCGAACTCCGCGACCTCCTTGGCCTGCCGCTCGGCGCTCTCGCACTCGGACATCAACGAGTTCATCGCAGCCGTGAAGCCGGACTGGGCAGCAGTGACGCTGTCCAAGCTGCGGGGATCGGTATTCCCCATCCGGCCTTCGACGAAGTCGCGGATCTGCGCTTTGAACTCGGGGTCGATGCTGGCGACGTTGCTGAACATCAGCAGCTTCTCGTACGACTCGTTCACCGGGCGGAATGACTTCGCGGTCACCCTCCCGTCCCGTGCCACGACGTCGGCCAGTGCGGCAAGCCGATCTTTGAACTCGGCGATCGGACGCTCAAGCACTTGCTTGATCGCTTCCTCACCAGCTCGGTTGGCCGCAGCCCGCACCACCGCGTCGTACTCGTCGAGGTCCGACGTGGTCACCCTCCGCTCGTCGGAAGAGCCAGCCAACTCCACAGGCAGGATGTGCATGTAGAACTTGGCCCGCATCTTCTCCGGCGTCGCCGGGACACGGTCTTTGACTGCGTCCCACGAGGAGCGGGGTGTGATGTTGGCTTTGATCTGGTCGAAGATGCTGTCGAGGTTCAGACAGAACTCGTTCGCCAGCTTCCACCAGCGATACGCGATGCTCTGCGTCTCCCGACCCTCGTCGTAGAGCGGCGTCTCGTCGCCACACATCGGGTTGCGATCCAGTTCCCGGCGGATCCGGGCACGGAGGTTCTGGGCGTCGATCGTGTTGCCCTGCTCGTTCTCCTCCAAGCGGCGGAGGTCGAGGCGCAACTTGCCCATGGTCAACCCGATGATCTCGAAGAAGAAGTCGCGGGCTTTGTGCATCGGAACGATGCGGGCGCCCACCGTCTGGAACGGCACGCTCAACTTCTGGAGGATCTTCTCTTTGTCCTTCAGGATGTTGTTGAACGCTTTCTTCCACGGGATCTCGTCGCCGTTGTCCAGCCGCCGCATCGGCCACTTGTCCGTCAACATGACGGTGTAGGGCGTGGTGACGCCGGAGGACTTGGCGGAGGTGTCGATCTCCTCGCCGTCGATCTCCAGTTTGATCAGATCGGTTGGGATCTTGTAGCGGCCTTCCCACTTTCCGGTGGTCGGGCTCAGGAAGAGCACGCGCTCTTCGAGGACTTGGCGACGATGGCCTTCGTCGAGGGGCTGTACCACCTCGGTCGGCTGCTCGTCCACCTGGTCCGGCGTAGTCGCTTCAGGTTCTACCACTGTAGACATGGTTTTCCTTGGGTCCAAAGGAAAGACCCGGCTGAGCTCGGCCCAGCCGGGTCTGGTCGGTTTCTCAATTACCGCCCTTTCAGTCCTAGCTAGGGAACGGCAGCCCGTTGGCTTTGAGCCACTCCACCTCTTTTGCAAGGGCAGTGTCTCGTATGCTAAACGGACCAAGTACGGGGCCGTTGACCGGCGTCAGGTCGGCCCACCAGGCGTCCTTCGGGAGATGTGCCGGTTGCATGGACCGCTTGTTGTGGAGCCAATGCTTGGCCTCATTCGTCAGGTCGCCGGTCGGATCCACGCGGCTGGCTCGACGGGTCTCAGTCTCGCCCAGGCCGCCAAGGATCTCCGCAACCTCCGGGCTATACACGCCTCGGATGTTGCCTCCCTTCTTGGGGATTCGGATTTCGGTGCTACTCACAGCCACCGCCGCCCTCCGTGGTCCATTCGACATCGGACTCGGTCTCGTACATCTCACCCTTCTCTTCCTCGGTCTCGACCGAACCAAGAACGGTGAAAATCTTCGTGATGTCTTTGCATCCGACACCGGCGAAGCCGCTGGTCTCAACGTCGATAGTTGCCCTACCGTTGGCGAGACCGCGTTTGGGGATCGTGATTTCAACTTGCTTCACGGGTAAGCTCCTAGAGTTGCTGTGTCTTAACAGAGAGACCGGCGGCTAGCCGTCGATCGTCGCCACGAGTTTGATCTCGTCCTCCGTCTCGACCTCCTGAAGACAGATCCCCTTGAGCTGGGCATCGATCTTCGCCTTCTCGCAACTGTAGTACGCCACCAGCTCGTCGATCTCGTGGCTGGTGCCCGCACGGCAGCCGTAGCTGTCGTACTGAGGCTTGGACTCCGCGTTGATGACGATCGGATAGTCCCAGCCTTCGAGCATGATACCGATGCCTTCGGCCTTCTGGCTTCCGTACATCCCGTGCGTACCGGTGGCCTCTGCTTCGGACTGTGCGGTCTCACGCTGGCCCCGCTTGGTGCCGGGCTTCACGTACCGCGCTGTGTCCATACGGGCCACGGCCATCTCACGAGCAACCTGGTCGCTCATTTCGATGTTTTTGACTCGAACAATGTGTGACATGTGTCACTCCTGGTTATGAGGTTTTCTTTCAGTATAACTCCGGCCAGACCGCTGTCTAGTTGGAGCCGATGTCCACCGCTCTGGTTCGCGACTGCGTGCGCTTCTTGGCGGGCGGGCTCGACACGGGCTTGGCCCGGTCTTTGACGAACTTGGCGATCGCGTCGACGTTCTCCTTGTCGAGAACGCTGATCGGGCGGATGCCCTTGATCGCTTCATCGATCTCATCGAAGTTCGGTATGCCGGTCTGTCGGCGCTCGAACGCGATGTATCGACTTTCCTTTACCACTTCCTCGACTTCCGAGCCGACGAAGCCCTTCATGTTGCCGACGAGCGTTGCCCAGTCCGCCTTGTCGACGTCCAGGGCGTTCGGATCGACGCCACGCTTGGTGAAGTGGATCTTGGCAATCTCTTCGATTTCGTAGGGATGCGGCAGCGTGGTGTAGAACACCGCATCGAAACGACCCGCCCGGAGAAACTCCGGCGGGATGCCACGGGTCCGGTTCATGGTCATCACCACGAACGTCCGATCCTTCTTGGCAGCGAGCCAAGTAAGGAATTGGCCGAACACGCGGCGGGTGACGCCACTGTCCTGGGAGGAGTCGGCAGCACCACCAAAGGCTTTGTCTGCCTCGTCCAGCAGGAGGACGCAACCTTGCTGGGCCTGGATCAGCTTCAGGGCTGACCGCATCCTGGACTCGGACTCGCCGACCAGATGGCCGAACACAGCGCCGACGTCCATGATATAGACGGGGAGTCCCAGCAGCTTGCCCATTGCCTGGGCGACGTACGATTTGCCAGTGCCCGGGACGCCCAACAGCGTAATGCCCTTGGGATAGTCCAGGTTCTCCTTGCGGGCCTCGCGGCCATACGCAAGTCGACGGCGGTCCAGCCAGTTCAGCAACAGGTCGAACCCACCGATCTCGTCCCGACCCGCCATCTCCCCCTCGGGGATGTAGGTCAGGATCTCGCTCTTCTTGACGATCATAGCCTTTTCGTCTTTGATCGTCTGGAGCATGTCGGGGGTGAAGCCCTTGTGCCGCACGAGGCAGCGGGCCAAGACGTTCTCGGCCTCGTTGCTGGTCAGGCCACGCAGTACGCCCACGATGTCTTGTCCGAGTTCGTCCGAGAAACTCGTGTTGCGATCGCTATTGGGCCGCTCGATGGATGCCTTGACGAAATCGAGGATGCGTTTCAGCATGTCCTCGGTCGGCAAGTTGAAGTCGACGAGCGTGAGACAGGATTTCAGGGCGTCGTGGATCTTATCCTGTGGGTGGGAGATGATCAGCGGACGCTTCCACGTCTGGTTGACCAGCTTGTTCCCTTCGCACATTCCCCGCACGAGCCGCCGGGTCAGCGGGTCGTTGAAGTAGTCGGGGAGATCCCTGAACATGAACACGACGTTGCCATTGAATGGTCCCTCGGGGTCCGCGATGGCCCGGAGAGCCTCCTGTGGCAACCGATACTTCTGCTGTGAGCGTGCCGCTTCGGGGGCGCTGAAGCCATTGGCCGCGTCCCAAGTGACAAACGCTCGATCCAATCCCTTGGAGATGTTTTGCAGCTCACCTTCGAGTCGCGCCTCTTCCACGGTCGGAATGAAGAGCGACTGGTATCCAGATCGCACGTACTCTGTGAGCGTGCTGCGGAACTCGTTATCCGCCGCAATCGTGCGGGTTTCTTCCTCTGCCATCAAGTTTCCTTCTTTGTTGTCAAGACAACGCTTGCATCACCTTCTGGACAATGTCCTTGGTGTTGCCGGTGCGTAGCTGTAGGCTTTCGAGCTGACGAGCTAGCTTCGTCATCTGCTCGCGCACGTATTCGTTGATGTCACTGGTCTTCTGATTTTCCAGATCCCAGATCGCATCGAACATCATGGGGTCGTCGGACCACTCCCCATGGACCTTGGTCTCAAGGTCGACGTTGCGTAATGCCAGGCGCAGAATATCTGGTGCCTTGACGATCCCTTCCATGTCGAGGACCGCACCGATGTAGGCACGGACCTCGGGGCTGAAGGGCTCCTCCCACTCGGGAGGCTCAATGATCAACGCTTCGCTGATCCCCCACGCAATCTCTTGCGCGTCTGCGGGATCCCACGATCGCGGATCGTATGTATCTCCATTCAGGACGTTGCACCACTGAATGAAGTCTGGCAGCGACATATAGAAGTTGTCGGTCGTTAGTATGTCCTTGGCTACCATGAGCCGATCGAAGTTCCCTTGTGGGAGCTTGACGTTGAAGTCGTCTTCGATCTCCATCTTGATGCACTCATCGGACCAGTCCTGGATCGCCTCGGCGTTGTACTGGTCGATGAACAGGAGCAGCAGCGTCGTCGCAAACGCATCTGGTGCGGTCCACGCTTGTTGCAGATGTTGCCGTCGCTGAAGTCCTGTTTCGGTGGGCATCTTGACCTCACAGTCCTAGTTCGTGTTCGATGGGGCGGCAGCGATGTAGCTCGCGCCGCACGAGCTCGACTAGATTATATGCCACGGACTCGACCGGAGGCGAGGTCAATTTGCTGAACGGCTCGCCGGTGGCAAGCTCCAACAGACCCTCGTGCCCGGTCCACAGTGCGTATTTCGTGTCCATAAAGACAACCTGGACGATGGGGTCTGGCTTGCTGGGCACCAGGTTCAAGTTCGGGTTCTCCTTGAGCACCTTGTTGAACTCGATCCCGAGCTCGTGGTAGCTTTGGGAGATCACGAGCTGCTGCTGGTCCAGCGGGAGCCAACACATGGCGTGGAGCAGTTCGGCGAACCAGAACTGCATACAGGCCGCCAGGCTGACCTCCGTCTCCGGGTCGTAGATGACCTTACAGACGTCGCTAAGAACGTACTTCTGCTGAAGCACGCTCAGTTGGCTCTTGTGCGTCAGAGCCTTCAGTCGCATGGTTTGTCGCGGCATGCTACAACCCTGCGGTCACCTTGTAGTCACAGCGGTAGGCTGCCACCACGCCGCGACCCATGATCAGGTCTTGGCTGGTGCCGCCGTCGCTGTCGACGGGGTACGTGGACTCGCCGCCAGATAGGCCGGGCCGGGTCAGGCCGTTGGCCGCTGCCGTCTTCAGGGCGAGGTTCTTCGCATCGGCGGACTGGACTTCTTCCTGGCCGTCGCCCTCGACGATGATCGTACCCTGACGGTCGTTCACGTCGATTCCTGCTACTCGTAGACTCATCTCAGTGTCTCCTGTTAGAGGGTGGATGTATTATCAACAGCCGTCCATCCTACCGGCTGCTGCGATGTCAAGCAACCCAGAACCGAGCTCGGACGTCGTATGGGTTCCCCCCTGGACAAGCGCCTCGTAGCTGATCTGGACGTGATCCGGGTTGGTCTTGGAGATGTTAAAGCACATTCTGGTGACGTGTTGCTGCTCCGCCACGAGCATGCTCGCCTCCTCCTCCCCGGGCTGGTCGCTGATCATTGTCTGGAGCGAGAAGTCGAGTGGTAGTTGGAAGCACTCGTCGTCGAACCCGAGCTCATCCCATCCGAGCGCCTCGGGGTCGAACTGGAAATTCCGCATGAACCATACTTCGTCGACATCGTCCGCGTCGAAGTAGGCAAGGCGGATCCTGGACAGCCCGGCCCGCTGGATAGCCAGTAGCTGGTCGAGCCAGAACTGTGCCGCCTGCGGCGACCAGTGGATCAACGCGCGATTGTACTCCGTGGGTTCGTGATCGAGGAGCCATGCCCTGGTCATTATCCACACGCCAAGACCTCCAATAGCTAAGGAAAAATGGAACCTGTAACCACGGATAGATAGACACAAAGCACAGTCGATAACTATCCGAGGGAGTTCAAGGAACGAGTGTTCCGAGAGCTCACAACGGACAGTCATCGACTGTGCTTGTGAAGCCCGCCATCGGCGGGTCGCTGATGCACGCGGGTCTATGCGTACACCAACTCCAGACCGCGTCGACTTTCGGTGACGACGCGTTGTGATAAGATCAAGTCGACTCCGCTTTCCGAGGTTGCAAATTCGTCGTTGTGGCGACGAGTCTGCGCCCAGAGGCGGAGCGTGGTACCCAGAGGCACGGCCTGCCGATCGGCATACCGGACCAAGTCTTCCAGCTCATCGAAGCTGCCCTGATAACCAGGCTTGCTTTCGAGTCGCTGTCGCACGCATGCGTCGCTTCGGCGGGCCGATGCGACTAGGTTGGTGAGAGTTTCGGCGATCCGGTCGGGGTCGACAGGCGTCGAAACAACGGTAGCAGAGATTCGGCGAATCATCTTTTACGTCTCCATACTAGAGGGGGTTAGGAAAGTGGTCGGAGTCGGACGCCGGGACAGGATTGAAGGGAGGGTACCTTTCTATCCTGCCCGACGCCCGACACCGACCACTCACCCGAAGGCAAGTGGTGGTGCTCCTACTCATCTCCCCGCGCCTCTTAGTTCGCAGCGAACTCACCGCCCGTTCCGGGGAGCGGCATGCCGAGTTCGAGCTTGGTCGGTTGCAGCTCCTGGCCCAGGACCAAACGTCCTTCGTAGCCAGTCACGTCGCCGACCGTAAGCGGTCCTGCCGATACGTTGCACACCCGCACGTCGTCGTCGTTCGGTTTGGCGTTGGGGCTGAGATGCTCAACGAGCTTCTTCTCTGCCGGTTCGCCGTACAGAACGCTGACGCGGGTCCAATGCTCACGTACCTTCCGAGGGCAGTTGATGATCGTGCCCACTCCGAGATTCACAAACCGGGGTCGGTCGGCCTGCGGGATGACCCAAGCGTGCGTCTTCGAGACGAGGAAGTACGGGGCACCGGCGTCGGTAGCACCGCCCTTCTCGATCGGGTAGACGACGATTAGTCCATCGAATTCGGAGTTGGCCGTCGCGGTCGGGCTCAGGTCGGGGTCCATCGGGGCCTGATGATCGGGCGCGGTGCCGATCAAGGGCATGGTGGAATTCGAGCACCCGACGCCAACGAGACAGACGATCATGCAAATGGTAGCAGCAGTAAGGCGGGTCATGGTACTTCTCCCAAAGTTAATGACACCTATCGAACGCACGGGCACGTACGTGTGCCCGCTTCAAAGCAATGGCGGTGGCGGCTTGCCGAGCCCGGCGGAGCTGCCCCGCCGTTATTACGTCCCAGTTTTTGCCATGGGAATGGGCCTCCGACGCTCAGTACCCGATAGGGCCGGATCCCAACTACGGACGCTACTCGGTAGTTGTTAGGATCCACTGTGTCACCGGAGAGTTTGCTTGGTTCGGGACATCGTGGCCGTGGTCCCGCGAGGCTCGTAGACGTTACGTGTCAGCGTTTTCTTGTCTTGGCTTATCCGCCAGAAGCGGAGCCAGAGACCTTGTTCTGTTCGACGTAACGCAACTACCTCGGTCGGACTCAACACGACGCACGGATCCCTCCGTACTAGCTTCCCGTTCGCCCAGGTCTCTTCCATGTTCCCGGACCAACAATAGACCTTCCCGTCGAAGGTCCACTTGGTTCCCACGGTCCAGTCGGGCATGGGCGAACGCTCTGACTTCGCGGCGGCCAGAGTCGCCTTGGCTTCAACAATCGCTTGGGCCTCGTCGAGGTCGCTGCGGATCAAGGCCGACTTACGGGCCGACTCCAGATCCTTCACGTACTTTGACTTGACCTTTGCGAGGGCCTGCTGGTAGAGCTGGTCGAGCCGCTTGAGCTCGGCCTCGTACTCTGCCTTGGCCTTCTTTGCCGGAGCCGAACGGAACTCTTGCCCCACGGATACGCCGCAGAGCAACGCGACGAGAGCAAGGGCTTTCATAGCACTCTCCTTAACGAAAAACACGCAGGAGTTCGCGACTCACGAAGCACCGGTATGCCGTGTTCACCATTACTGGTGCCGGTGGGCTTGTCCGGGAGTCGCGAACCCCTACGTGTCCACAAGGAACACGCAGAGGCCAGAAAAACACAAAACAATTTAGGAGGTTCACTCATCAATCGTCACAGGCAGGATAATCAGTCAGGGAAAGGAGACCCTGGTCCAGCGTCGCCACGAGGAGGCTTATCCTTAGACGCCGACGTGTTTAACGTCCCGCCGGACGGGTCTGCTACTTCTCTGGTTGGAAGAAGCATTGGACCTTGAAGATAGAGAACGTGTCGCGGTAGTACGCCATTCGCTCGTTGTCCTTCACGAGCTTGTCGCTCCACTCCGAATCGTGCCGCCGATGGTCGTCGAAGTGCTCCCAGTTTTTCGGGAGGGCAACTTCTTCACCGTCGATACGATCCTCCCAGGTCTTGGCCGCGAAGTCCGTGGTGCGGAACTTCTTAGCCTTGCCGTCAACCTTGACGACCAGCACTGGGTTCTTGTCGAGCAGCACCAGGTTGCCGTCAGCATCTCTGTCCGGCATATCCTTCTTCAGCGTCTCGCAGTAGGTGCTCTTGACGTAGTACGCCACGTAATACTTGCGACTGACAACCGGCTTCTTGGGCTCGGTCGTCTTCAACGTCATCGAGACATTGGCATCGCAAACGGTGGTGGTCGTGACTACAACCTCGGGAGCGGGGGCGGGTTCGTCATCGCCGAAGACGCGACGCTGGACAGCATCGATCTCCGGGTCCGGGGGAAGCACGACCGGCGTAATCTCGGTGTAGCTCGGCGTCTGCTCGGCCTTGCAGCCGACGCAGGCGATACCGATGGCTCCGATGAGACCGGCGATCAGGATTCGTTGGACTAGTGACGCGACGGCAGCAATCAGTTGCTTGTTCATTTTGGTACCCTTCCTAATGAACGGTTCACGAAAAAAGCCCACGCGACCACCGCGTGGGCTCAACAGGACATCGGTTATCGACCCGAAGGTCGTCCAGCACCGCCACGGGGAGGCTGTCCTATGGTGCCGTGCGTGTTTTATGTCCCGCCGGACGGTCGCTTAACCCAGGTATGCCTGAGCTTCAGCGTGAGCTTCCGCTGCCACTGCTTCCCAGTACGCCTGGCGTGCCGGGAGCAAGGCCGTTCGCTTGCGGTAGAACGAGACGACGTCACGGTCCAAGGTCAGGACCGCACGCCATCTCCGTCTGATCCGAAGGTCCGCGTCGTCGAGGCCGTAGTAGATGACATCGTCAACCCAACCTTCGCCAACCTCCTCTTCAGTCAGCGTCGGGATCAGCGGGAAGCAACGCTCCAGCAGACACAGTAACCAGTAGAACATTTTGTACCCTTCCTTCTTCTGGGGATCGTGTCTAGGACATCGGTTCTCGGCTTACGCGCCGTCCAGCACCGCCACGGGGAGGCTGTCCTATGGTGCCGTACAGACTGCCAGCAGCACAACTGGCAGTCCGCGAGTACGAATCAACACTTGGCGTTAAGGTTTGTCAGACCCGCCAAGGTGCTTGCTGATCCGCGACCTTCAGAGATCGTGGTTGGTCCGGTCGGCCTGAATCTCGCGGATTACCGCGAGACCGAAGCCGGACACGTCGGCGACAGGCACGAACCGAGCATCAGGAACTCGGTCGCCCTTAAATGCCTCCGCAATCTCTTTGGGTGTTTCGAGGTAGACCGCCACGTCAAGCCGGTCTTTCAACCGGATGACGGTGGCACAGACGGGTTTACCGGGTTGGCCAATCATCAGGACGTCGGGACGTTCCTTGATCACTGGCTTGGCCTTCCAGCCGTTCATGGTGGGATCAGTTTCGCGGGTGTGCCCGCCGCCCCAAACTCCCATCCACTGACGGTCTTCAACACACTTGAACTGCTTCAAAAACGTCGACATGGTTACCCTCCCATGTAAAAGGAATCGTTATCTGGTTGGGCTCACCTTTCGGAAATCGGTCGAAAAGCAGGCCCAGCAAGATAACTATCTGGATCTACTTAAATATGACCGATTTTCGCCGTTTATTTAGCTCTTACTGGGGCCAACGGAAGAAGTCGATTTGCTCCGCTTCCGTGCGGAGCTGGTTCGCTTGCTTGTGCATGTAGTCGCCATCGGCAACGCACAACTGCTGCGCAACCCACCCAGTGATCCGTGAGCCAACGTGGCTCACCAGGGGCTGGTGCCCTCGAACCTCTTTGTGGAGGTCCGTTTCCGAGTGGTACCCAGCACGCTCCAAGACCACCGCGATGATCTGGTCCACGAGCCCAGTCAGGGCATCGCGGTTCTGGCTTTCGCGGCGGTTCTTCTCGCGATTGTACGCGGACGGATCCACCCAAGCCGAACAGGCGAAGCCAATCTTCTCGGCGTGGTCGTACGCATCCTTCGTGCAGTGGCCGCCAGAGAAGATGATCACACCTTCCTCGTTGACCGTGTAGCGGTGGCCACCACCGCTGCCGTAGATGCAGAGTCCGTAGCGAACGCCTTCCTGAAACTGTTGCAGGACGGCGTAGAAGTCTGTGTCCGACATCATGTCGAACTCACGGTGCTCCTGCTGCATCTTACGCCAGCCGTCGCCTTCCAACTCTGCCATCTGTAACAGGGCGATGTCACCCGGGTGCTCTTCGCCCGGCGTGATCAGTGTAATGGGATCGTTCATTGTACCCTCCAATCGTTGAAGTGAGTGGTGCCCTACGTGGACACCCAACGATCCCGTTACGCAATCGGCCACGGGATCACGGCCTTTGAAGTTAGCAGTTCCAGGACTCCCAGAACGGGCCACCGTCCGGGCGCTGCCCGCCATAGATGGGCGGGATCATGGCCACTTGACCTCCTTCCGACCCCGCTCGGTCATGGTTCGCACCATGGCCATCCAGATCGGCTGCGGCACGCCGGTGTCGTGTTCCTCGACCTTTGCGTCGTAGCCGTCCATGGCAATGACGGTCGCCAAGATTCGACCCACGGTATCGTAGTCCTTCATCCGAATACGGATGCGGAACCCTCGCTTGGTACGAGGGTCCAACTTAAATTGGACAGACGCGCAGAGTGCGTCCGACTGGACACTCGCATAGGTGAAGACGAACGCGTCGCTGCCGCAGTTGACGTACAGCGGCCTCTCGGGGTCCGAACTTCCGATGAGATTCGAGGTACGCTCGCCCTTCTGCTGGAACTGCCTGTTGAGGTTCCTCAACAGATTCACCTCGCTTTCCGTGGGGGCAGGCACTTCGCCCTTCACCACGGCGTCGAACATGTGATACCAGCGACCAGCCCGCGTGACCTCGGGGTTATCCGCCCACCACGGCATCTGACGCAGCACGCTCTGTGCCGTGGACCAGTCTACCGGAAAAACGTCGAATGCCTCGTTCATAGCAATCCTTTCTAGCCCCTCGGGGCTGCATAGGTGTCCAGCCAAGGATCGCGAATCGCTTCGCCATCATTGGCGTCGAGGAGCAGCTTGAGCCTGTTCGAGTTCGCAAGCTCAAACTCAAACTTAAACCGTCGCTCGAACTCCTCCGCAGTCGGCATCCGTATGGAGTCGAATACGGGGGTACTGAGCTTGGTCTTGAGACGCTCGACGATCGCGTCCCAGTGGGCTACTGCTTCCTCGACTCGGCACCTCAACTGGCAGTTGAGTTCGAGTGCCTTATCAACGAAGCTACGGGTGGACCACGCATCGATCAGCCGATACGTGGATACGCGGCTTGGTCGCGTCGAGGTTGTGACAAGCTCGCGGATGTCGATGATCACCTGGGCAATACGCGCGATCCAGGGATCTTCATAACCCCACTCGAAGGTCACGACTTGCTCGCCGTGCCCCTCAATCGGGATCTTTGCCCGCAGTTGCGTCATCGAGCCGAGCACGACCCTGACGGCGTACTGCGGTTCCCAGCCGAAGAACTTGCGACCGCCGGGCGAGAAAGTGCAAAGCGTACGGATGTCGCGGTGTCGCCACTCGTCGTCTTGCTGCCGGAGCAAGTCGGATACGAACACTCGCACGTCCGTATCCTCGTTGGTGCTGGCCATGTTCCACCGCTCCCAGTTGCCCGTAATCTTGGCATACAGTTTCATCCGGGCAAGATCAGTGATGGGGTGGATGAGCGGCCAGTCGATCACGGACTCCTCGAAGGTGAACCGCCGCCACGGTTCATGGATCTTGGTCAGGACAAGCTCGTCGCCGTGATCCGTGTTCTTCGCGATCCATTCCATGCACGCGAATACGGCGTCTAGTCCTGGGGAGAGGCAGTTTATGTCGACGTGCGACTCCTCGGCACAGAAGTCCGTATGGCAGTGGTCGAGGCTCGGATCGGGATCGTTTGGGATCCACTCGCGCCAAGTGAATGGCTCGGAGCGGTGGTATTCCCGTTCCTTCTTCCGCTGGCGAACGATGCGGAAGTAGGCGCTACAGTCGGCGTAGCCGTCAGTGCCACGCTCACCCATCGTGATGACGGGTTTCAACTCATACACGATCGTCATTACTCCTCCTTGCAGACGCGCTGCAAAAGGTCCG
>Ga0180438_10002997_pt1 | contig 26309 bp, 23 predicted proteins | sample SS_ome_12_FD_132455 | JGI IMG/M metagenome (GOLD analysis project Ga0180438, IMG submission 132455) | Hypersaline lake sediment archaeal communities from the Salton Sea, California, USA - SS_3_D_2 metaG | ecosystem: Environmental > Aquatic > Non-marine Saline and Alkaline > Hypersaline >... | reverse complement strand
GTGTCGCATCCATCTGCCTTCTCCTCCAACCAGAAATGGGCAAGTGACCAGAAAAGCAAGAGAAAATCGATACTATTATAGCACAATCGCTGCTTATGGACAACATTGCACATCTAGGTTTATCGATAGACAGCCAACAGCTTTTGCTCCAGCAGGGCCGCCCCTCTTTGCTTACCTGCCCGGCGAAAGAACCGCCGCTTACTGGACATTATGCCTGAATTGCGTTATACTACGCTGCGTGACTGTGCAATTCTGGGCATCCGCTCCAGAGCAGCGATCATGGAACGTGGGAGGTAAAGTGTGATCGACAAGAATTTTCCGGGCAAGGGTCGGGTTGCTGTCCTACGAACCCAGCCGCAAACCGTACTAGACGACTACCATCGTCTGCTCAAGCTGGCTGACTATGAAGCATCCTTGCCAAAAGACAAGGAGACCCTGCTCAAGATCAACATTTCCTGGCAGCAGTGGTACCCAGCCTGTTCGACAGCCCCCTGGCAGTTGGAGGGTGTGATCCGCGCCCTGCTGGCAGATGGGTATCGAGATCTCATCGCAGCGCACAATCGCACCGTAGTGGTAGATGCGTACGTCGGCGAGAGGAACAACAAGCACAAGCTGGTCACCGACAAATACGGACTGCGGAATGTACACCTGTATGAGCCGGAGATTGAGTGGGTCTACTACGAACCCAAGGCGCCGATGCTAGTGTTGGACCAAGTATACCCCGAAGGCATCAAGATCCCAAGTTTCTTTTTCGACAAGAACATCATCCAATTGCCTACGGTCAAGACCCACGTCTTTACCACTATCACCGGGGCGATGAAAAACGCGTTTGGCGGCTTGCTCTCAGAGAAGCGCCACTGGACCCATGCTGTCATCCACGAGACGGTAGTTGATCTGCTCTCTATCCAGCAAGAGATTCACAGTGGCTTGTTTGCAGTGATGGACGGTACGTTTGTGGGTGATGGCCCCGGCCCCCGCGCCATGTGGGTGGAGGAAAAGGACCTGATTCTGGCATCGGCCGACCAGGTGGCCATCGACGCTGTCTCTGCCTATCTCCAGGGATTTGAGCCGATGGAGCTCAAGTTCATCCGCTTGGGCCACGAGCGTGAACTGGGCGTTGGTGACATCAAGCAGATCGAGATCGTAGGCGACGTGGACCCGGATGAGGTCCGCTGGCACGCTCGCACTGGCGAGACTTTTGCCAGCAGGGGCCAAAAGATGATCTACCATGGGCCACTAAAACCCTTCGAGAGCCTGCTGCTGCGCACCCCTATCGTGCCCTGGTCCTATGCCGCTTCGCGGGGCTACTTTGACGGGTTATGGTATCCTTTTGTCGGGAATAAGCGGGTGCAAGAAGCGCTGACGACCAAATGGGGACAGCTCTTTGCCGAATACGGCAATCTGCCGGCTGTCACCAAGCCGCTCTACGAACCCAAGACGGCAGCAGTGGCCGGGCTGCTGGGAGTGGCAGCCTCAGCCTTGGCCCTTTGGTGGTTGGTAGGGAAGGGGAAAAAGAAACGTTAACACCGGGACCTGCATCCTGCGCAACTTGGACTACACGAATGCCGTGACTGACAACCGAGGACACACCAGACAATGAGCGATAAGCTGCGGCAGTTGCTGAATAGACTGGGCACCTTGCTCCTGGCGTTTCTATTGGCGGTGGCTGTTTGGGTTGCGGCTACCCTGCAGGTGAACCCCTTTACCGATCTCGAGTTCAGCAACATCCCAATTGAGCTGCTGAACCAACCAGACAATACCGTGCTTGTAAACGACGATGAGGTGTCTGAGCAGGTCAGCGTCCAGGTACGCGCGGCGCAGAGCGTACTGGCAGAGCTCAGGCCGTCCAGCTTTATTGCGGCTATGGACCTGTCGGGCGTTGAACCTGGTAACCCAATGCCCGTGACCGTCGTGGTCACGGGCACCAACCAAGAAGTTCGCCTCCTGGACATCGAGCCTGAGCAGCAAACCATCCACCTGGAGTATGTTCGCGCCATGACCGCCCCGATCAGCATCGAGGTACAGGGCGAGGTAGCCACAGGATACCAGGCCTCCCGTCCGGTCATCTCCCCCGACGAGGTCACTATCGTCGGACCAGGACCCTACCTGGCCGAGGTGATTTCTGTCACTGGATCGATCGATGTCAGTGCGGCCAACCAAGATATCAGCCAAAAGGTCTCTGTGTTTCCCCTGGATTCAGAGGGCAACGCGCTGTCAGACGTCATGTGGGACCCCCGCCAGACAGATGTGTCGATCGAGGTACGCCGCAAATTAGGGTTCAAACCCGACGTTGAAGTCGTACCAGATATCCGCGGCGATCCGGCCCCGGGCTATCGCCGGGGCAGCGTGTTGGTTGAACCTTCGACCGTCACTTTGAGAGGCCAGTCGTCGGTGCTGAACGAGCTACCGGGATTCATCATGACCACGCCCATCTCGATCACCGACGCAACCGGGGAGATCACCCAGCAGAGCCCTCTGACCCTGCCAGCAAACGTGGGCATCGTCGAGACGAACTATGTCACAGTTACCATAGAAGTCCTGCCTATCCTGAGCAGCCGGACCATGACCGACGTCGTGGAAATCCAGGGTGTTCGATCGGGCTGGATCGCCACCCCTTCGCCGAATGTAGTGCAGGTGGTCCTCGAAGGGCCTGACGCCGTGCTGAACGAGCTGACGCCAGACGACCTTCAAATCCTACTGAACCTGTTTAACTACCCGCTGGGCGTGCACCGTGTTGAGCCGGACGTGCTCGCTCCCGAAAACGTACGGGTGGTCAGCGTCATTCCCGAGACGATCGAGGTGGTCATCGTCCTCGCCCCCACACCCACGCCCACACTGACCAACACGACAACAGTTACACCAGCCCAGGCGACCGAGCCCTGAGTTGACACATCAGTCCTCCATTTCCACCGCCAACACCACCGCCTCACCGCCACCCAGGCACAAGCTGGCCATACCCCGCTGCAGGCCCCGATCCCGAAGAGCATAAAGTAAGGTGACCAGCACTCGCGTGCCAGAACAGCCGATGGGATGGCCCAAAGCGATGGCTCCGCCGTTTACGTTGACCCTGTCCCAGTCCCAACCATCCGGCTCGAGTTCTTTGCCGTCGGCCAAGGCCTGGGCGGCAAAGGCTTCGTTGAGCTCGATCAGATGATAATCGGCCAGGGTGGTAGCGGTACGCTGCAAAAGACGGCGCACGGCGCGAGTTGGGGCGATGAACAGCCATTGCGGATCCACCGCCGCCTGGTCGTAGCCGATGATGCGGGCCATCGGCTTGATGCCCAATTCCTCGGCTTTCTGCCGGCTGGTGACCACCACCGCTGCCGCTCCATCGGTGATGCCCGGCGAATTGCCGGCCGTGACGATGCCATCCTGCGAAAACGCCGGTCTTAGCTTCGCCAGTGCTTCCACGCTCGTGTCGCGGCGGGGACCCTCATCGGTGTCAAAAACGAGGGGCGGCTTCTTGCGCTGGGCCACCTCCACGGGCACGATTTCATCCTGGAATCGCCCAGCGTCGATGGCCTCGATCGACTTGCGATGGCTATGGTAGGCGTACTCGTCCAATTCCTCGCGAGTGAGGCTATACTGCTCGGCGATGAACTCGGCCGAATTGCCCATGTGCTTGTTGGTAAAGCTGCTCCACAGCCCATCGTGAACAACGCCGTCGATGATCTCACCGTTACCCAAGCGGTAGCCATCCCGCGCTTTGGACAGATGATAGGGCACCAGGCTCATATTCTCCATGCCGCCAGCTACGTACACGTCCCCATCGCCAGCGCGGACGAGGCCCGCCGCCAGCATGACCGTCTTGAGCCCCGATCCGCATACCTTATTGAGCGTTACGGCGCCGACCTCCGCGGGTATGCCACCGTGGATAGCGGCTTGGCGGGCGGGAGCCTGGCCCATGCCATTGGGCACCACGCAGCCCATGAATGTCTCGTCTACCAGGGCTGGATCGATGCCAGCCCGCCGGATTGCCTCGCGAATCACCACCGCACCTAGCTGGGGTGCCGGCGTCGTCGAGAGGCTGCCCATGAACCTGCCGATGGCTGTCCGGCAAGCACTGACGATGACCGCTTCTCTCTGTTCACTCACTGATTCATCCTCCTCAGTATTCGTTTTTGGTGCCGCTTCGGTGCGGCCGGTGTAACCAGATGTCGTTCGACAGGGTATCTACTGCATCCAGGGGTTGAGTCGCTTCTCGTCGCCAATGGTCGTCGCCGGGCCATGACCGGAATAGACCACGGTCTCGTCGGGCAGGGCAAATAAGACGCGCTGGATGCTATCCATCAACCGCTGCCAACTCCCGCCCGGCAGGTCGGTACGGCCGACACTTCGATAGAACAGCACATCGCCATCAAAGAGCACGCCCTCGTCTGCTTCGTAGAAACAGACATGCCCCGGTGTGTGGCCGGGTGTGTGTAGCACCTGAAATCTGAGCTGGCCAATGACCAACTCGTCGCCGTCGCAAAGCTCCAGATCGGGCGGAGGGCTGGGATCGGCATGAAGGCCAAACAAAGCCGCCCCTCCTGACTGCTTCAGCAGGGTCCGATCCTGAGGGTGCAGGCCCAACGGGGCACCCGTGGCCGTGACCAAGGCCCCGTTGGCGTCTGTGTGATCAAAATGACCGTGTGTATTAAGCACGTACTTGATCGTCAGACCATGGCGTTCCACCTGAGCCAGAATACGTTCTGGATGACCGCCAGGGTCGATGATGGCCCCCTCCCTTGTCTCCTCACAACCGACGATGTAACAATTGGTCTGGATCAGGCCGACAGGCAGCGTCACGACGATCAATGGAAACCTCCAAGGGGCAATCCTAGCTTCGTGGATTGATGGATTGGGGACTGGATCATTGGTCAGTGGCCAAGGGGCGCTCGCCTAGCATGTCTTCCGATAGGGGTTTGGTCTCCACTTTCCAATAGAGTGCTTCCAGCAGAGGATAAAAGGCTGCGTAACGGGCCACTGTTTCTTCAATAAACACGGCCAGGGCGTCTGGATGGCAGACGCAGACCGGCTCTCCCCGGTCGATCACGTCAAAGCGCGCCACCAGGGGCATCCGCCGCAAGTCGATCAACTCAATAGCTTCCAGCCCCAGGGCCCTGGCCACAGCCAGCTCCAGATCGAGGCGATCAGACCAGGGGAGGGGTTCAGTGAACAGAGCTGCCAGGTCGCAATCACCTGCCCTGCGCAGCCCAAAAACATAGATGGCAGCCAGGCGGCTCTCTTTCCTGGCCACTGCGCGCAGCTCCTCCAGTTGGTCCTCAGAATAGCAGGATTCCAGTTTCATTGCATCCCTCCGGCGCCCATTATAACATAGGTTGGGCAAATCAAAAAGCCCGGCGGAGTGGATGCGAACGGGAGTAATAGTTGCTGTGGCAGGAACTAGATGTCTATTTCGTCGGTTTCATCCAACGCTTCGACGGCTGCCCCTACCTCTGCTGGCTGTCGTTTGGCCCGCAGCCGAGGCCAAACGCTCAACGCCAAAAGGGACAGACAGGGCAGGACAATTACGACGAGCACGTAGGGTAGGACCGGAAGGATAGGCGTTTCAGAGAAACGATCCAGATTAAGAAGAATGACCGCCAACCCAACCCACACGATCAGAAAGTTTGGGATGGCCTCACCGGAGTGGATCCAGCCCAGGCCTCTCGTCCGCTTTCGACTGGCTGGAAACAGCAGATTGCAACCCATGAACCCGATCTGATCCTCGATAATGTGAGCCAGGACAGCCAGGGCCATCGCCAGGCCATAGGCCGGGGCCAGAAGCCAGCCCACCACGCCTACAGATAGGGCCATCAGTAGTGAATGGCTCCATGCGCGGTGCCAGGGCAAGAAAGTGACTTGCAAGGCATCATCGACTCGCTCGAAGGCCAGCGAAGGACCGTCAAAGACGTCGATCTGGGTCTCGGCGTCATAGGTCTGAAGGATGTGCGCCTGAACCTGCGCCCGCCCTGGTTCCTGGCCGGGGAGCTCGCTGCCGGCAAAGGGCACCTGCGCGGTGGTCACCACCGGCCCGATGCCCACCACCACCTCGCTGCGTGCCAGGTCAAAGGCGATGTTCCATCGCCGCCAGAGGTCAGGCCCCAGCCGGACGGTGTGCAGCCGGATCTGCACCGTCTCGTCGCTCATGTACGCCCGATTCATCGCCCTCGCTATCCGATCTGCAATGGACTGGGGATCGGGATTGCCCAAGCCATCGACAATTTCGGCCGGATCGATCTCGTCATCCACCCGCCGGAAGTAGCGTGTGACCTTGAAGTCGAGGGTGTCGGGCAAGAGCCCGGCCAAGCCTCCCAGTGCCGGTCCAAAGGCCAGGGACTGCGAGGCATTGTGGACGATCTCGGGGAAACAGGTAGCTACTGCCACGCCAGAGACGAAATGGGCGATGCCTTTCACAGAACCACACCTCTTTGTGGGTCACCCGTAGCCTAGCTTCTGGTGTGAAATTGCTCCAGGGCCCGTCCTCGGGGCCGGATCCGCCCCCACCGCCGGGGCTCGAGGGAGTTTCGCACCGAGTACTGGCCTAGGCTGGACTCTGAGGCACTGTTTGGCCGCACTTGGGACAGAATCGCGCACCTTCCCGCAGTTGGGCGCCACAGTGCACGCAAAAGAGCACAGGAGCAGGCGGTTCGGCTTCCAGCAGCTTGGCGCCACAGCCCTGGCAGAAGGCAGCACCTTCAACAGTCGGGACCCCGCAACTGGGACAGCGCGCTGTAGTTGCGAGCTGGGATTGCCCGGCCGAGGGTTGGGGTTGTTCAGAGGGCGGAGGCTGGAACTGCGCCAACTCGGCCTCCTTCTCCCGGATCTGATCCCTGACTTCGTCCACCCCTTTGCACAAGCTAACGAGCTCGGGCTGGCTGAGCGACCCGGCCTCGTACAGGGCGAGCACCTGGGCGCTCAACGAATTGATGGCTTGCGCCTCCTTGGTATGCAGGTCCTGGATCTCTTTTTTGATGGTATTGATCTTGCGCCGGCGGTCGGACTCGGCCATACGCTGGCGGATGCCACTGATAGCCGAATGGATCTGCCCACCCTTCTCAAACTCCGAAATCACCTGCCCCGCACCCTCGGTGATCTTGTCGATTATCTCACTCACTGGTTCCACCTCCCTGATTTCTCACACTACCTCCCTTTACGACGAACGATGCAGAAGGTAGTAACCCACCACTGCCAATGACACGTGGACGTTGAGAGACCGGCCCTTGCCGTACATCGGCACAAAGACGGCCGCGTCGCACAAGGCCAGGCAGGCGCGGGTCACCCCGTGATCCTCGTTGCCCAGCACCAGAGCCACTCGCTCAGGGTAGTCGACGGCATAATAGGGCTGGCAGGTGGTCGTGATCTCCAGTGCCACGATCCAGAAGCCCAGTGCGCGCAGTTCCTCCAGGGCATTTTCAGGCTGCGCCACATAGCGCCATGGCACCCGGCGATCCTTATCCCGCCCCACCTTGCTGATCGTGGGGTGGGGCGGCACAGGTGTAATGCCAGACAGCACCACCTCAGACACATCCAATGCATCAGCGATGCGAAAGACCGAGCCTACGTTGACCGGATAAGCCACACTCTGGCAGACGATCACCAACTCGGCCGGCGTTGGAGGCGGTGGGAGAGTGCGCAGGAACCGTTTGAGGGGTGTGCCACGCAACTGTCTCATGACTACCTACCCGGGCACGGCTAGGCCCCAACACTGGTATCGTACACCAGCAACAGCGCCTCGAACACTGCCGCGATCTCGTCAGCAGCCCCTCTCCCTGCTTTGGAGGCCTCGTCGGCCGGTGTGAGTCTGCGCAGGTACAAATTGCAGCGCTTGCTCGCCCCTACCTCCTGCAGGTGATCCACCAAGTCGGTCCACTGCATCCGTTGTGTCAGCTCCTGGTCGGCCTTCTTTTCCTCCCATAGGAACCCCCGTGGCTGAAGAGAGACCCGCCCGACCATCCCATAACTCACATCCATGGCATAGACGTCCAGAGTCAGTTCGTGGGCCTTCATGGCCGCACGCATCGCTCGGCGCAATTTGTCGTCTTCGGCTATGGCCTTTAGAAAAGCTGACCAGGGCCATTTGATCTTGGCCTTGCCATCCGGCTTACCTACACGGAAGCCGTGCGAGACCCCACGATCATCCACTGCAACGAAAAAGGCCGCATTCAGCTCTCGCTCGTCCATGTCATAGTGGTCCTTGCGGGCCACGTGCACCTCCGACTTGCGAGGGACGATCCAGGAATCAAATGACTTTTCCTTCTCCTGGTTCAACTTGTGGGCCAAGACCTTGCCCAACTCTTTGCGGCTGGACCAGGCAATGCCGCGCTTTTTGGGCTCAAAGTCGCTCTCCTGGAACCCTGGGAACTTGGGGATTGCCTTGGCCCGCTTGGCGCGGGCAGCTTGCCTCCGTACCTTCATCCTGGCTTCGCGGGCCAGGCGCATTCGTTCCTCCTCCCGCGACATCTGCTCCTCAAATTGGATATTCTCCCAAATGCGGGCCTGGATGGTGACATCGGTGACCAGCGTCCCTCCATTCACATATCGGATCGTCATCTTTTCGCCCTCTATGGACTGCACAACGTACTCGCCGACCCGATTCCGATAGGTTTTGCCTGTTTCAAATGGATGTGACATAAAACCTCCCTTGTTCCAATATGGTTAGATCAACCCCAACCAGCCTGCGACCGTTGGTCCCAGTCCGGCCATATTCAGCGTCATGGGCAGCAACAAAACGCCCATGCAATTCATCCGCCGCGAACCCCACATCACTGGCAACAAGCCAATACCAGCGGCAACAATGGCCACTAGCATGCCCTGCCATCCGGTCAAGGCCATGACGATGGTAACCAGCAGTAACAGCGTAGCTGCTGAAATCCAGCGGTAGTCGAAGCGGACTACCACCCGCACCGCCAGTCCACTGAGCCACAAGAGCATGCCAAGGGCTAGTGCACCGCCCAGCAGGATGGCCCCCACTACCACCCAAAAGCTTGCCGGTGTGTCCGGTGTGTAGACCACACTCAACATCGAGGACATGCCCCCTCGCGTCAGGTGCAGGCCCGGCACAAAGAAAAAGAGAAATGCCCCGACATAGTATACCAGCTTGCTTGCCCCCTGGCTTACGATAAACAACCGGTCGTCTCGCTGGGCGGTAGCATGTCCTGCCAGGAACCCCCCGACACCGCCTGTCACTGCCGGGAAAAAGGCAGCAAAAAGCCCTCCCAGGACCCCTGCCCCTACCCCTCGCGCGACCAGGCCAGGGGACAGATCCACCGAGCGGCTCACGTGCTGTGCGGGCACCTGGGCTTGGGAGATGAGATTTAGCAGCACCCAGGGGATGGCAAACAGGCCGACGAACGCCGGCATCAGATTCTGAAAAGCCATCTCCACCGGCAACAGGCTGCCATAGAACAGGATCATGCCCAGCACCCCAGACAGCACAAAGGTGAGGACACCCGCTCCCAGCGAACGCCAGGCGTCGCAAAAGCGAGCCAACCCGGTACGCCCCCGGCCCGAGCCTTTGGGCCACTCACTCATCAGCATAAAGACGATGATCGCCAACAAGATCCAGTGCAGATGGGGCGCCAAGACTGCACGCACAGCCGGAAAGATCTGGGACATGAGCGGTGACAGGAGAAGCAAGGCTAGCAGGCCTCCCAGGCTGCCCACGCCAGCCAACACGACTGCCTCAAAACCCCGACTCTGCATCATGTACTTTTGGCCCGGCAATACAATAAAGAGCGTACTATCGTCCGGCGCCCCGAGAAAGATGCTGGGGATGGTATTCACCACAGCATAACCCACCACCAATCCCAGCATGAACATCGACAGTACCTCGCCGGGTACCAAGCCCTGCCCTTTGAGGGCCAAGACAACCAGCAGACCAGCCAGATTATAGATGTGCAAGGCTGGGATGCAGGCCAGGAAGGACGAAATGAACGTCCCGGCCAGGGCTGCACCAAGAAGCAGTAGATACTCCACGGCTATCTCACTTCCACGTCAGATCCCACCAAGGGGATTACTTCGATCTGACCCTGGTAAATATCTACCTCGCCAGTGACCCGCAGCCGTACCCCCGTACCAATTCCGATTGGCAAATAGTCGACGACTCGCTGCGGTACAAAGATCAGGATCTCGCCAGTGCCATCGCCCAGCCATAACTTGAGCCAGCCGCTGCTTTCAGTCCGGGTCACAACACCTTCGACGACAAAGTTCCGGCCTTCATCAGAAGGTGTAATGTTGTTGGCTGCTCGCTCCTCAACCGGCAGCCGGTCACCTGATACCAGTACCTCCACATCCGCGCTGGCCTGGGGGATGATCTCCAAGGCGCCCTCATATACTTCAATCTCCCCCACGACCCGCACCTGGCTGCCTGGATACAAAGTATGCCTGTCTGCGACCTCTTCCAGCAGGTTCTGCCACACCAGTAGCACGATGTTGCCCGTTGCATCGGCCAGCGTGTACTTGACTCCCATTGAGAAGTAGGCTACGTCCACGATTCCAGCCTGAGCGATGGTGAACATCTCACCTACATCTTCACTGGTGATAGAACCGATGGTGCGGGGCTCGAAGGTGGGCTTCGGAGCAGGGATGGTAGGTGAAGGGGGCGGTTTGCCGGCCGGCTCCGGCGTGGGCATTGCCTCGCGGGTTGCCGTGACCGTGGGCTCGGGGCTGGGCAAAAGGCCCTGCTGTGCCGATTCTTCTACCACAGTGACCTCTATCGCAGATGAAACCTGGGGGATGATCTCCAACTCGCCCCCGAATTCAGCCACCTCTCCCCAGACCAACACCTCCACTCCCTCAACCAGCAAACCAGGTTCCCCCAGGTCGTCGTACACATCCTGCCATAGCAGCAACGTGATCGTGCCGGTGCCGTCGTCCAGGACATACTTGATGCCCCTGGAGAACGATGACATGCTCACAATCTGTCCCCTCACCCACACCGTCTGGCCCAAATCGTCGGTGGAGATCTGACCAAGGGCCAACTCATACCGTGGCAGATCCACACTTCCTACCATGACCACATCGGCTGGCGTCCAGGGTACAACCTCCAGCGTCCCCCGGTACTCGCTTACTTCCCCCTCCACGCGGAGCATCGCTCCGGGCGCCAGGGACGCCGGATCGGATAACCCATCGTACACCTCTTGCCACAGCAACAGCGTCATCGTCCCTGTGCCATCGTCCAGCGTGCCCTTCACGCCGGCCGAAAAGCTCCGCAGCGACTTGAGCACGCCTTCGACCATCACCTCAGTTCCGATGTCGGCAGCCGTGATTTCACCCAGGTGCCGCTCGAATATGACCCGCTGATCAGCAATCCTCTCGACTGCAGCCACCATCTCTACGTCCATGGGCAACTCGGGCACGATTTCCAGATCGCCCCGATACTCATTCACCTGTCCCAGGGCACAGATCTGCGTGCCCTCGACGAGGGCGTCTGGCTTTGCCAGCGATTGGTACAGATCCTGCCACAGCAAAAGTATGACCGTACCACTGCCATCATCGAGAGTGAGTTTGACACCCGCCGAAAAGGGCTCAACCTGGGTGATCGTTCCCTCAACCCTGGCCAATCCTCCTACATCTGCTGGAGAAAGCTCACCGATGCGCCGCAACTGGGCTATGCTGATGGGCTCATCCACCGCGACCAGATCCCCCTGATGCCCCACGGCGATCTGCGGCCTACCTTGATAGAGATCCACCGCCCCTGTGATCTGCACCGACTTGCCCAGGGCCAAGTCAGGCAAGTCATCCTGGCGCAGCCCTCCTCCCCTGGGCAGGGTCACGTCGATCTCGCCGGTAGCATCCCGCACGGTCAGGATACGCAACCCCTCGTATGGCACTCGATCATCGCGGATCACACCCCGCACAGTCACCCGCTGGAGATGTGTACCAGCATCCACAGCCCCACAGGACACTGGTACGGGATCTGGCGACCAGACCTCCACACACTCTGGCACGTCGAGGATCAGGTAGGGGAACGCTTCCCTGACACGCACCGTGCCCTCCAGGGCCACACCATCTCCCATCGCCGGCACCCTGCCTTCCGCTTGCAGCACCTCTGCCTCCGAGCGATAGGCCAGGACCAGCAACTCGCCTGTGCCATCCGATACCCAGAATCTGAGGGTTCCCGTCTCGGAATCACTCGTAGGTGAACGGCTCACCTTCCCCTCGACACGCACATAGGCCCAGTTCATCGTCCCCGCAAGGTTGCCGATCTCGACTACAGGTACCTGGCTGCGGGTAGCAACCAGGAGCATCAGCGCCAGCCCAGCAATGGAGAGGACCAAGCTGCCATACTTTAGGATGCGGACAGGCATCCGCCGGCCGATATCCGAGCCACAGTAGGGACATCTGTCGTAAGGTCCGACGAACCGGCCACAACTTGGGCACTCTCCCATAGAGCTCCCGAGGCCCGGTCGCCCAGTGATGCGGCCCTCGGTGGTGTGACTATCGCTATCAAGACGAGGATTGGCTGCCACGACGACACCTTGAGACTATAGGTACACAATCTTGCCCGTAATACTGCACTCCCCAATGTCCAGGATACCGGCGCTGGGATGGCGATCCGGACCTGGCAGGGCCGCCCCCGGGTTAAAGAGCAATACCCCATCGTGCATCCCCACGTAGGGCTGGTGCGTGTGCCCAAAGACGATGGCGTCGATATCCTCGCCAGCGAACTGCGAAAGCAGAAAAGTCACCAAGTCCTGGGGTTCTGGCTCAGTCCAGCGCCCTAGCAAGCGGCGCAATCTCCCTTTGAGCCCCACCCTCCGGGCTCCGAACTGGTGACCGTGGATCATACCCACCTGCCGCTCGCCAAAGCGCACAACCCGTAGCTCGTCCACGTAGCGCTTCACTTCCTCACTGTCGCCCTCTCCCCAGATGGCAAAGGTCAGCGTATAGGTCTCCTGCAACTCTTCCAGCACATATAGCTCATTGATATCACCGACGTGCAGGATAATATCCAGACCTTTGAACACTTCGGTGATCCGGGCTGGCAGCAAGGGACTGGCTCTGGGAATGTGCGTGTCGCCCACGATTCCGATCTTCATCGCCTGCCTCAATCACCACGGCCAGCCAGGTGCACCACCCCATCGCGGATAGGAAAAACCCCTTTACACACTGGGCAGAGAAGTTTGCCTACCCCGCGCTGTAGAGGCCCAGCACACGCGGGACAGCGGAGGGAAGACATGCCATCAGTCCCCTGCGCCCGTGGATTGAGATCGGGAATTGGCGCGGACGGCTCTTCTCTACCAATTCCCCCAGCGCTTGAAGTCGCCTTCCATCCAAGTTTGCGCGCAATGGCCAGGTCATAATCCACCTGCCAGGGGTAGACCTCCACCTCAGTTAGTGGAAAGGCTGCCAGGGTTTGCTCAAACAGGGGGCGCGAAAACGCCCGACGGGGGAGCAGGCGCGCCTCCATCCCCACGCGATTGGTAAGAAAGAGAATTCCTCCTGGAGCCAGCACGCGCACCATCTCTGCCAAGACCTCCAGGGGCCGTGGCATGAACTCCAGTGATTCCAGGCAAGTCACAGCGTCGAACTGCCCATCGTCAAAGGGCAGGTTGCTTGCATCCTGCCGGACCAGGGTCACTTGCTCGCTATACATCTGAAGCTTTGCCCTCGCCTGCCTGAGCATCCCCTGCGAAAGATCCAACCCCACAATCTGTCCGCGGAAACGTTCCTGGAGCAAGGCCAGCGGCAGGCGCCCGGTGCCGGTCGCTACATCGAGCAACAATGGCTGCTGCAAGCCCTGCAGACCTCGCAGCACAGGCAAGGCGATGAACCAGCTTTCGTTGCGCGGGTTAAACTGCTTGATGGCGTCGTAGCGCGTGGCCACCCAATCATAGGTCCGGGCCACCATCCTCGACCCCAGGTAGGTGCCTTCGGCGATGACCAACTGCCAGTAGATCAGTGCACCCAGTCCCACCACAAGGGCGGCGAAGATGCCGATCGACAGCCAGGTCACGGGATCACCAGTGCTGCCACCAGCATGGCCGCCATCAACCACGGCCAACTACGGCGGCAGAACGCGGTGCACGCCGCGCCATCAGGAAAATATAGAGAAGGCTGCAGTGCGATCTGTGCGAGGAGAAACATTCCCACGAGTCCCCCTGCCAGCGGTTGCCTCAGCGCGACGAGCAACACCGCGATGGAAATCTGCCCCCCATTGAGGAGCCACAATCCTCCGGACAATCCTTCTCCAACTCTCAATGATCCCAGGACTGCAAGGGTAAAGCTGAGGGCCATCACCCACGATACTGCGTTCATACCGGCAAAGGCCAGATGGCCGGCCAGCCAGCCCAACCCTACCTGGAGGAGAGCCAGCGCCGCCAAGGGACTGGTCCCTCGTAGCCGCTGCGCACCTCCGATTCCTATGAGGGCCACGACCGCAGCATTAAGCAGACGGATCCGGTTAGGCAAGATCAGGCTCAGAACCCCTGTCACCACCACCGCGGACAGAAGCCCCGTCAATGCCAGTCGATGTGTAGTACCGAAGGACTCCCGCCACCAGCCCACCAGTTGGCCAAGCCAACGTGCAAGCCTCCCCCCCGGCGAGCCAGGGAGGGTATATGGCAAGGAGGGTAACGACACCTGCCGGACTGGAGGCCAATGCTCGGCTAGAGGCGGGAACCAATCCACGCCAACGGCCAGATTCCAGATGCTCCCCCATCCCAATCCGGAGAGAAGCAGGACCAGCACCAGAGTCAGGATCCCTTCCTCATTCCACTGGAGTTGGTTCGATGCCAGAGCACCACAGAAGACTGCCAGGACTCCCATCCCACCCCAGAGGGGACGGGACAGACATCCCTGCAATCCTATCAGACGAGCTGGAATCAGATCTTCCACGTTCCTCGATCCACGCGAGCGTGGGATTTCCTATGCCAGAGAAGTTTCCATTGCTGCAGCCATCCATATTGCCTTGGGAGTTGCCATCCCTTTGGAGCTATTATACCACAACTCGGATCTCTTGTCGCATCGCTATGCAGCAACGACCAGTTGTGACCTAGCCTCCCATGCGTCCTGGCCCGGCGAGGCAGGCAGCCTTTTTACTGTGGATGGCCCAGCAGACTTGTGTTTTGCGCTCCCGTCCCAAAAACGAGCGCCGGATCTCTGGATCCGGCGCTCGTGTACCAGGGTTCTGACGTGCAGACCCGCTACAGGGTCTCACCCTACGGTGCATCTGGTTGCCCAGCTTCCTCATCCATCGCTTCGATGGGCAGTACACCTGCCTCAGCTGGCGCACCGGAACCGGTGCACTGCTGCTTGCCAAAGCGGCTGTGGATCACGGCTCCAACACCGATGCTGGTCAGCAGAATGATGAAGGGCCAGCCGCAGCACAGGGGCTCAAAGAGCCAGAGGGTGCCTGCCAAGGCCACCGAGAGCAACAACCCCACCAGTACAGCACCCAAGGACTTGACATTGTCAGCTTTGAGCACCTGGAGGACCTTGCGGCCGATCACCTCTGCCAAGGCGACCCAACCCAGGACCATAGCGGCAATCACAGCCAGGATCACAGGAAACAGAACCAGTACTGAGAGCAAGATCAGCAGCAGGCCAACGGGAATGAGTATGACGGTGCTGATCAGCGCCGCAGCCACGAGGATGATGATGATCATCAGCACAACGGCCAGTGACTCCAAAACCGCGGCGATGACAAAGGTCAGCAACCCCAGGCCAAAGCTCTGTGCTGGCGCAGCAGTGATGCAGTCGGCCACCCGGTGTGTAGCCTTTGGCCAGATGACGACGATCAGCAACCCGGTAGCGATAAAGATCAGGCTCATAAAGCCCGTGGACACGACCCTCCCCATCAAGTGGCTGACGCGATCGCCCAGGGTATCATGCCTCAGCCCAGTGGGTGCCAGCGGCCGCTCCGGGATCTTGGGGGATTCCGGCCTGGCAGGCGTCTCCGGTATACGGGACCTCTCGGGGATGAGCGGAACTCGGGGCAGCGGGAACTCGGACATCTGCTCGCCCCGCACCTGGGCCCCTGCCTCCCGCGACAGGCCACCGGACAACACAACCACGTCCCCCCCGACCACCGCAGAGCTCAGCACCTCAATGTCACCGAACATGACCGACAGGTCACCATCCACTCGACCAGAGATCTCTTGGTCACCACTCATGACAAAGACATCGCCGTGCACCCGACCAGACTGAGCCAGCACCAGGTCACCGCTGATGACCGCCAGGTCACCCCTCACTTGACCGGATACCTCCGCGTCACCGTTGGTAACGAACACACTGCCGTCGACGACGCTGCCTTCCGGTACGGTCAGATCCCCGTTGAACACCCCCACGTCGCCACTCAGGGTCTCACCCGGTTCCAACGACACATCCTCATCCACAAAGATCTGACCGCCGTCCGCATAGATCGTTGGTTCCCCGGCAAAGACGGCGGATGCAGGCCAGAGCAAGAGCACGGCCAGCAACAGCATCCATAATCCTTTTCTCCTCATACCATCACCTCCTATGCATATCCATTGCGCCGGGTGTTGCCCGGCCGGTTGACAAAGAGCCAGGTCCAGATTCCCACCAAGACCGCCAACCCGATCCCTACCACCACCAGCAGTGGCGGCCCATACCGCACCAGCAATTCCCACAAGAAGAATGTGGCTCCTTTGCCCACCAACCCCACGCCTGCTGCTACCTGAGACAAGGCACTGGCCCCCTGCGGGCCAATCCACTGCCAGATAAGCACCCCCAAGGCGATCAGGACAACGGCCCCGATCGTCACGCCGGCCAGGGAGAGGGAACTGGTGAGCACTGCCAGCCCACCAAATGCCTGTTTCTTTCTCTGGGTCTTTACCGCCAGCCGGCGCTCCACCCGAGTGGCAAAGCCCAGCGGTGGGCCAACCATTTCCGCACTTTCGAGCAATACCGACACCTGCTGCATCGCCTGCCACTCGGATTGGCACACCGGGCAAACGGCCAAGTGCTGCTGCAATTGCCGTTGGTCGTCAATCTCCAGCAATCCATCGAGGGACAGCGACATCCAAAGACTCGTCTGTTCTCCAAAATCACACTTTACTGGCTCTTCCACGCACTCCTCCTCCACACAGCAGATCAGGCAGCCTCTAGTTTCTGGGCCATCATCCGGCGAGCCCGATGCAACCGTGATTTGATTGCGCTCTCTGTCGTGTCCATGGTTTGGGCAATCTCCTGGTAGGACATGCCATACCAGTAGCGAAGGACAACCGCTGTCCGGTACGTCGACGGCAACGTGTCGAGCACCTGCCGCACGCGTTCCTGTTCCTGTTTTTTGTTGACCACCTGCTCCGGGCGTGGTGCACTGCTCACCAGCCATTGCGGAGGCAATGGTCCCTCCAGAGATAACTGGGGCGCTCGCCCCTTTCGCCGCAGCCGGTCGATGCAATGGTGAGATGCAATCGACAGCAGCCAATTGACGAATTTCCGCTCTGGTTGATAGGTTGCTAGCTTGCTATACGCCCGTAAGAAGGTCTCCTGGGCCGCATCTTCTGCCTCTGCAGGATCGCCCAACATGCGATAGGTCAGGTTGTAGACCGGCCGTTCATAGGCCTGCACCAACTGGCCAAAAGCCCTGCTGTCTCCCTGAAGAGCCTGTTCTATCCAGGTCCGCTCCTGGTCCATCCATTGCCCTCCATGCAAACTCTATACGGATTATACAGCCAAAGGTTGCCGGGAACCAGACAAGAATATCCCCGGAAGTGGATATTTGCCTCCACCTACCTTTTGGAGTACAATGCACAGGCCCACAAGACAGCCAGCCACGGTTCAAGACATTGTGCACACTGCAGGGAGCCTGCAACTACACCTCTGTGTGGGCCAAAGTCACAACCCCCGAGACGGGGACTCGGAGCGAGTTTTCGGACAGAAGGCCCTTAAGGAGCTCACCTTGACTCAACAGGCAAAAGGTCCTCAAACGTATGTAGTCATCGAAGGCGCCATCGGCGTCGGCAAGACCACCCTGACTCGTATGCTCCGGGATCATTTCCAGGCCAACGAGATGTTGGAGGTTTTTGAGGAGAATCCCTTCCTCTCCAAGTTCTACGAATCTCGTGCCCGGTACGCTTTCCAGACACAGATGTTCTTCCTGCTTAGCCGGTACCGGCAGCAGCAACAACAAGTGCCCAGGCTCTTGCAAGAAGGTTCCCTCATCGCCGACTATATGTTTGCGAAAGACAGACTGTTCGCCAGGCTGAACCTGGCCGGAGATGAATGGGAGGTCTATCTGCAGATCCACGAGGCCCTTGCCGAGCAGATCATCCCCCCTGACCTCATCGTATATCTACGAGCAGATACTGACACACTGATGGGCCGGATCGCCCAGCGGGACCGTCCCTACGAACGCGACATGGACCGGGAATATATCGAGAGCCTGCGACAGGCGTACGAGCGCTATTTCGCCAGCCAGCAGCGTAGCCCGATCCTGGCCATCGACACAAACTCGCTCAATTTCGTCACCCAGCCGGCCGATCTGAAGTTCATCGTGAACCGCATTCAAGACACCCTTGAAGAGATGGGTGCAGAGAAGAAACAACAGGCAGCAATAGGCACCGACCAAGCAGGGGATCCCCTGAAAACAGGACAACCGCTGCCGGACCTACAGAGGTTCCATGTAGAGCTGGACCAGATCAAAAATTTCAGCGCAGATGTATACTTTAACTACCTCTGCCTCAGCGAAGAGATTGGCGAACTGGGCAGTGAGCTGGCCCAACTATGGCGGGAAGAACACGAGATGGTAGCACAAGGACAGAATCAGGCGCAGGCACGTGCCCTGGCCATGGAAACCCGGCGCGCTGCCTTTCGATCCGAATTGGCAGACTGCATGGCCTACTTGCTCAAGTTGGCCAATTATGCCGGCATAGACCTGGAAACCGCGTATTTGGAAAAGATGCGCATGAACCAGGAGCGAGTTTGGTGATGACGAATTCTTATCCTTTCTATTTTATTGTATCTTTATGATCGTTAGTAGTAGTAGTAGTAGGGGCGGTGGATTTGTGGATTCTTTGCCTCTGGTTCCGGTTTCTCACTAGGTCTTGTGCCAGGCATTCCCTGGAACACAAGGGCTGGTTCCGGCGAGCGTGCTGAACCTGTGGATAGAAGTGTCAGTCTTTCTGGGCTCTGACAAGGGATAATGGGGGAGGTGGGCTACGACGCGCCAATCTGGGGAAATCGTCGCCTCGAAGCGTTGTTTTGTCATGGTTTGTCCACGGGCTGCCAGGGTTATCCACCTCTTTTCCCACGGTTGTCTACAGGCTGGGTGTGTATAATTTCACCTGATTTCTGTGAGAATGCAATGCCAAGTTTCACACCTGACAGTTGAGGAGGCATGGGCATGAGACGCCGACGCTCCGAGTCAAGTCTGGATCGGCACCGGCGCCAAACACAAAGCCGCTTGATCGCCGGTGGGATGGCCATTCTCCTGATCGTGGGCGGCGGCCTGGTATGGGCGATCTATGGTTCCGGGGCGGCTCTCACGGCTGTGCTTTGCCTGTTGGTGTGCTTTGGCCTCTTTGGCTTGTTGTGGCTGCTTCTGAGCCTTCTGGAGGCATGGGTCAGGGAGGACGAGCCGTAGTGGACGACGAGACAGGTCCAATCGTCAGGATTAGACCTGTGCTGCAGCATTACTCTGTTATCTCTTGCCTGGGATCTATGTAATCCGGCGGCCGGGCCACGACGATGACCCGGTGGGAGTTCCCAGGCCACTCGTAGGGCCAGCAGGTGACCAGTGTCAGGCGTTCATCCCCAGTGGGCATGATCCACTGGGCGTTCTTCCTTCGCGTTCTCAATGGCATTCCGCTTTCCTTGAGGATGTACTTGTCGGTGACGGTATAGGTGTAGGGTGTGTCGTCCACGTACAACGTGATCTCGTCGCCCAGGCTCAGGTCGACCACGTACCGAAAGACCTTGCCCTCGACGTTATGGTGGCCGGATAGGACCACATTCTCCTGGTGACCGGGCAGTGCCGAGTTCATGTGCCAGCCTGCAGCTTTTTTGGGCACGACCCATTCAGAGACCATCGTACCATTGCGGTCTAACAACTCCCATCCCATAGGCACGATCTTGGCATCCAGGTTGATGGCCGGGGCGACGATGCGTGTCGGTGGCTTCTCGGCTGCCGGGATGGGGGTGGGGGAAGGGATGGGCGCCACGGTCGGTTGTGGTGCCTGGGTGGTTGGCGTCGGAGCAGGAGGGGTAGGGGTGACGGTCCAGTCGGGAAGCAGGTCCGGCGTAGGGCCTGTGTCGGCTGGCCCTTCGACAGATCTCTGGGCAGGCCCTTCGGAGCTCTGGGCAAGCGTTTGGGTTGGTGCGGGGGTAGGTGTCGGTGAGGGCGTTGGCGTGTCGGTTGGCGGGAGGGCGGTGGGCCTGGGGGGCGCGGTCTCGGCGAGCACGACAGCGCCCGCGTCGGTGATTGTGGGTTCTGGCGGGGCGTTGACCCGTGTCCAGATACCCCAGCCCAGCCCGGCCAAGATCATCAGTCCGCCAAGGATCAACATGGCCCGCGAAAGGGCCGGAACTAGTTTGTTACCCATAGCTGGCCTATCTTACTCTGTATCCCTTGTCAAGTCAAATCGCTCTATGGTATAATCTACGAGCAGCAAAATTCTACTCAGGAGGTGGATTCATGTCTGTCGTGGAGATTACGTATCACAGCCATGCTTGCTTTACGGTCACAGTGGGTGATACCAAGTTGCTGATCGACCCTTTCCTGACCGGCAACACCCTGGCGGATGTTAGCGCTGATCAGGTTGAGGCGGACTATATCCTGGTCTCCCATGGCCACGGCGACCACGTGGGCGATACTGTCGAGATCGCCAAGCGGACTGAGGCGATGACGATTTCCAACTTTGAGATCATGAACTGGCTGGCGGCCCAGGGGGTGGAGAAGAGCCATCCCCTGCACATTGGCGGTGGGTACGACTTTCCCTTTGGGCGGGTCAAGTTGACCATCGCCCACCACGGATCGGCCTTGCCCGATGGCTCGTATGGTGGCAATCCGGCTGGGTTCCTGCTGATGTTGGAAGGGAAGCGGATCTATCATGCCTGTGACACCGGCCTCTTCTACGACATGAAGCTGATCGGGGAAGAGGGCCTGGATGTTGCCATCCTGCCCATTGGCGACAATTTCACGATGGGGCCTGACGATGCGCTAAAAGCGGTCAAGTTGCTCGAGCCCAAGGTGGTGATCCCCATCCACTATGACACCTTTGACGTGATCGCCCAGAATCCACAGGTTTTCGCCGGGCGCGTGGAGGCCGAAACCCCGACCAAGTGTGTGATACTCAAGCCGGGTGACACCTACCGCCTGTAGTTGGCTTCTACGATCGAGGCGCCTCTGGTTCCTGTGGCAAGGCGCAGGATAGTTCCTGTAAAAGGGATGGCCCCACGCCCGAACAACAGGCGTGGGGTCTTGATCAGGCAATGACTTATCTCGCCGGGAATTGAGGGTTGGGAGGTGTTTACTCCCAGGCTATCCATGGATAAGGGAGGGCAGGCATCGGGTGCATACCCACAGGCTCTGACCTTGGGTGCGCACCGGGAGCAGGACAGACTTCTGCTCGCCGGCGCCGCAGCGGAAACAGGTCTGCTCGATGTAGAGCAGACCGCGTGCCTGCTCGCGGGCATGGACGGCCGATTCGTCAAAGGGAACTGCCTCTCGGGTCTCGACAGAGAGGGCTCCGGTGGGACACACGGCCAGGCAGAAGCCGGCGCCGTCGCACAATTCCTCGCTGAGTACGCGGGCCTTGCCGTTCACCAGTTCGATGGCTCCCTCGGCGCAGGGGGTCACACACAGGCCACAGCCATTACATAGTTCTTCGTCGATGCGAACGATGGTACGTACGACCTTTTCCATGGAAACATAGCTCCTTCGTCGTGGTTTGTTGCTCTAGTTGGCCTGCGCAAGAACCAACGGACCAACGCACATTCTCTTGTATTGAGTATAGACGACAAGGGTGGCTGCGTCTATGATTTTTGTCAGTACACCGCCAGATGAGGGCTCCGTAAATTACGATCAGGCAGCCGGCGAGTACGCAGCCCACCGGCAGGTCCACCCTGGTGTGTTCCGCGAACTGTGCGAGCGGGGGGCTCTGAGCTCTGGCTCTACCATCCTGGAGGTGGGCTGTGGCACGGGCAACTATGCCCGCGCCCTTGTCGCCCGTTTCGGTTGTGCCGCCTGCGGCATTGATCCCTCGGAGGGGATGCTGGCTCGCGCCTGCGCTCGCTCCGCGGGCATACCCTGGTTGTTGGGCCGGGCAGAGCAACTGGCGTTTGCCGGCGGCACCTTCGATCTCGTATTTTCCGTAGATGTCATCCACCACGTCGCCGACAAGCCTGCCTTCTACCGGGAGGCAGCGCGGGTCCTGCGTCCCGGTGGGCGGCTGTGCACCGCGACCGACTCGGCCGAGATCATCCGGCGCCGCGAGATCCTGTCCGGCTACTTTCCTGAGACGGTGGAGAAAGAACTGGCTCGCTACCCGCGCCTGGCCCAGTTGGAATCCTGGATGCTCGAGGCGGATCTGGGTGGCCCTTCGACGAAACTCAGGGCTGGCCTGGAGGTGGTTACGGTCGAAGCTCCATACGAGATCGCCAGCGCCCAACCCTTCCGCGACAAGGCCTACTCGACGCTGCACCTCATCTCCGAGGATGCGTGGCAGGCAGGGCTGGAACGCCTGGAGCGCGATCTGGCGAGGGGGCCAGTCCGGGGAGTGTCGCGGTATGCCTGCGTGTGGGGGCAGCGGGTGTGAGCGGGCAAGCGGATGGGGGTCGGTGCAGCGGATGTTGGGATAACGGTTGCGTTGCCAGAGCCGGAAGAACTTGACAGGTGGGATCGAAACGGGCATAATGACATAGTAGAATCCATCTCAACAGCGGCGACGAGAACAACGGGCTGGCGGGGCTCGGCGTCGTATTGGACAGTAAGAAGACGGCAGAATCCACACATCCTGCGCGCTCGTGTTGCCGGGCGGCAGGCTTATCCTGGAGGGCATCGTGCAGGAACAGAATGCAGCGCGCATGGAATTCCACGTCTCCCGCGAAGCGCGGGACCGCTACCGGTTCGACGAATCCCTATTCACGCTCACTGGGAACGTCATCTTTGCCAATTTCCACGCAGCGCGGGTATTCGCCCAAAGGATGAACGAGAGGCGGGACCTGGTCAGCTTTCCCGAACAGGCGGTGAAGGCTGGCCAGATCAATGCCATGGGGCTGATCGACGAGATATCCCACTATGTGGTACAGATCTACCGCGAGCAGCGCAACCCCCAGGCTATCGAGCTGGCGCTGGGCTGGCTCTACGAGCATGTGGGCCGGAAGGCCACCGAGCAAGCCCTGCGCCGCTTTGCCGGCGAGTTCCCGCCGCTGGCCGTCTACCGCCGCGAGATCGGCCTGGACGAGTATCTGGAGGGCGAGACCGCCGGTGTGTCCCATCGCCAGGTGGTGCTGGAAGAGATGCTGATGCTATGGTTGGCCAATGCCAACCCGGCCTTTGCCCCCTTCCTGGAGCTGTTCGACGACCATGCCCTGTCCCGGGAGACCGCTTATCCAGAGATTGTGGAAGGGTTGTACGAGTTTTTTGAGACCCAGCCTCCCTTTGGCCCGGAGAACCAAAACCTGATCGATGTCCTGCGCGCCCCGGCCCGGGCCCACCCTCACTCCCTGGCGGCGCAACTGGCGTACATGCAGGAGCGGTGGGCCGCGCTGCTGGGGGGATACCTGTACCGCTTACTCGGCAGCCTGGATCTGATCGCCGAGGAGGAAAAGGCCATCTTTCTGGGGCCCGGTCCCAGCCTGGTGTACGAGTACGGTGACATCGAGTTCGAGGCGGAGCGCTTTAGCCCCGACCTCGATTGGATGCCCCGGCTGGTACTCATGGCCAAGAATACCTACGTCTGGCTGCACCAGCTCTCTGAAGAGTATGAGCGTCCCATCACCCGCCTGGACGAGATCCCCGACGATGCGCTGGACACCTTGGCCCGCTGGGGGTTCACGGGCTTGTGGCTCATCGGCCTGTGGGAGCGCAGCAGCGCTTCGCGCAAGATCAAGCAGCTCTGCGGTAACCCGGAGGCCGTGTCCTCGGCTTATTCGCTCTACGATTACGTCATAGCGGCCGACCTGGGCGGCACCGAGGCCTACCAGAACCTGAAGGACCGGGCCTGGGAGCGGGGCATCCGCCTGGCCAGCGACATGGTGCCCAACCACGTGGGCATCTATTCCAAATGGGTGATCGAGCACCCAGACTGGTTTGTGTCCCTGAGTCGCAGCCCTTTTCCCGCCTACAGCTTTAACGGGCCGGATCTCTCCGAGGATGGGCGGGTGGGGATCTTTATCGAGGACCACTATTACGACCGCAGCGATGCGGCTGTGGTGTTCAAGCGGGTGGACCGCTGGACGGGGGACGAGAAGTATATCTATCACGGCAATGACGGGACGTCCATGCCGTGGAATGACACGGCCCAGTTGAATTACCTCAATCCGGAGGTGCGCGAGGCGGTGATCCAGACCATCCTGCACGTCGCCCGCCAGTTCCCTGTCATCCGCTTCGACGCGGCTATGACCCTGGCGAAGAAACACTTCCAGCGCCTGTGGTTTCCCGAACCGGGCACCGGTGGGGCGATTCCCACCCGCGCCGAGCATGGTCTGACCAAGGCCCAGTTCGACGCAGCCATGCCTCAGGAATTCTGGCGAGAGGTGGTGGACCGGGTGGCGGCCGAAGCGCCCGATACCCTGTTGCTGGCAGAGGCATTCTGGTTGCTGGAGGGCTATTTCGTGCGCACGCTGGGCATGCACCGTGTGTACAACAGCGCCTTTATGAACATGCTGCGCGACGAGGACAACGCCAAGTACCGCTCGGTTATGAAGAACACCCTGGAATTCGACTCCGAGGTCCTGAAGCGGTTCGTCAACTTTATGAACAACCCGGACGAAGAGACCACCGTGGCCCAGTTCGGCAAGGGCGACAAGTACTTTGGCATCTGCACCATGATGGTCACCCTGCCTGGCCTGCCCATGTTTGGTCATGGCCAGGTAGAGGGCCTTGCTGAAAAGTATGGCATGGAGTATCGCCGCGCCTATTGGGACGAGCAAGCCGACGGCTGGCTGGTGGGCCGCCACGAGCGCGAGATCTTTCCCCTGCTGCATCGCCGCCGCGTGTTTGCCGGGGTCCAGGACTTTTTGCTCTACGACTTTTACACGCCTGAGGGCCATGTCAACGAGGATGTCTTTGCCTATTCCAATCGCTCGGGGGGCGAGCGAGGATTGGTGGTCTATCACAACAAGTTTGCCGCAGCCCGGGGCTGGATCAAGAGCTCGGTTGCCTATTCGGTCAAGGTTGGAGATGACGGCGACCGCGTCCTGGTCCAAAAAACCCTGGGCGAGGGCCTGGGCCTGCGCGACGAATCGGACTACTTTTGCGTCTTTCGGGACGCTGTCACTGGCCTGGAGTACATCCGCAGCAGCCAGGAGCTGTGCCAGAGTGGCCTGTACGTCGAGCTGGAGGCCTACAAGTGCCACGTCTTTCTCGATTGGCGCGAGGTAGTGGACAATGAATGGCGCCAGTACGCCTACCTGGCCGCTTACCTGAACGGCCGCGGCGTGCCCAGCATCGAGGAGGCGCTGCGCGAGGTGTTCCTGCAGCCGGTCCTGCAGCCGTTCCGCGATTTGGTCAACGCTGGAACCTTCCAATGGCTGGCCGATAACCGCGTCAGCGAACCGGGCGACCAGCCCGATCCCGAATTGGTGGCCGAGGTGGAGCGGCGGGGATTGCACCTTCTGCGACAGATTGTGCAGTTTGCCGCCGGGAGCGAGGGCGCATCCGACGCCGTGGGTGCGGACACTGAATTGCCCGCCCAAGTGAGCGATGTAGCAGTAGAGATCGCGCACAAATTGGAGGCGGTTCTGCAACTGCCGATCCTGGCTGACCGCTTCCCGCTGCCCCGTTCGCGCAAGTACAAGGGGGCCGTCGAGATGGTATCGTCCCGCCTGAACGGCGATCCGGCGAGCTGGGGGACCTTGCTGGCCTGGCTATTCACCCACGCGCTCGGCAAGGTTGTCACAGAGGAGGACTATGCGGCCCAGAGCCGGAGTTGGCTCGACGAGTGGCTGCTGGGCAAGTTGATCGCCGGCACGCTGCAGGACATGGGCCTGGATAGGGATGCGGCCTGGTGGGCTGTCGGTGTGGTCAAGATCCTCGTCAGCCACCAGCGCTGGTACGAGGTCGATGTACCCAAGGCCAAGCGGGCCTATCCAGTGCTGACGACCTGGCTCAAGGACGGCGAGGTGCAGCGCTTCGTGCAGGTCAACCGCTACGGCGGCGTGCTGTGGTTCAACCAGCAGGCCTTTGAGCAACTGCT
>Ga0180438_10002996_pt1 | contig 26313 bp, 23 predicted proteins | sample SS_ome_12_FD_132455 | JGI IMG/M metagenome (GOLD analysis project Ga0180438, IMG submission 132455) | Hypersaline lake sediment archaeal communities from the Salton Sea, California, USA - SS_3_D_2 metaG | ecosystem: Environmental > Aquatic > Non-marine Saline and Alkaline > Hypersaline >... | reverse complement strand
TGGTCGGGCTCGATCGTCCCCTGCACCACATTTTCCCCAAGGCCAAACGCCCCGTTGATCACCACCACATCGGGAAATCCACTCTCCATATCAAGGGTGAACATCACCCCTGAACTCCCCAGATCGGCCCGCACCATCCGCTGCACCCCGACTGACAGGGCGATCTCCGTATGAGAAAACCCCTTCTCCTCCCGATAGGTGATCGCTCTATCGGTGAAAAGAGACGCATAGCACTTGCGACAGGCAGTGAGGAGGGCTTTGCCTCCCCGAATATTGAGATACGTCTCTTGCTGCCCAGCAAAACTAGCCTCTGGAAGGTCTTCGGCCGTGGCACTGCTACGCACCGCCACATCGAGCTCCTTTTTACGGGCCTGTTTGGCTAGCTGCCGGTAGGCGGCAAGGATTTCTTCTTCAAGCTTCTCCGGGAACCCCCCTTTCTCGATGAGCCCACGGATCCTCCGGCCGACTATTTGAAGGCTTGCCCGTTTCTTCTGGTACTTTTGGATCTCCTGAGCGATCTGGTCCCGGAAGCCGTTATGGTCGAGAAAGGCAAAATAGGCATCCGCCGTTGTGGCAAACCCTCCGGGGACTCGAATCCCTTCCTTTTGGAGAGCTCCGACCATCTCGCCAAGGGAGGCGTTCTTCCCCCCAACTCGGGCCACATCCGAGATCGTGAGATTCTCGAGAAATTGAATATACCCATTGAAATTCAAAAATTCGGAATTAGGCAAGGAAGCACCTCTGTTTTTTTATTTCCAACAAATAGCCGTGTTCATAGACACGGCGGGGAGTTGTAAGGGGGAAAAAAGAAAGGTTGCCGACGCAGCGTAAAACCAATTCTTGAGTTTGAATGGGTATTAAATCCATACCTTGATCTATAGCCTTACTTTCGAATAAAATACACCCTAACCCCTGATTGCTACCTAGCTCCCTTCGGAGAAGGTCTTTCAAAGAGTCAGACTTAGAGATGAACAACAAAGCCAACTCAGAAGAGTTGGGTGAGGGGGGAAGCTCTAAAGATGAGGCTTTGAAATGGGCTTGTACGGGGAGCTAGGTTACAATTAGGGGTCTAATGAAACTCGAAGATATGATCTTTAACGCGGGAGATGCTACTGAGGTTCCTCCCTTGCCAGATAAAGGGATCCCCAAGCAGTGGGTTCCTGGCTGGCTCCGTTGGCCCGTCCGCGTATTCTTCCTTCCTTTTGTCCTCATCGATGTGGCCATGCAAAAACTGGCTAGGTTTCTCATGCGTCCCCCCTACAAACAGGTAGGCAAGTGCAAACGGAGAGGCAACTGCTGCCATTACATCATGATCCGCAAACCCAGAGGACTGCTCGGCTGGCTCTTTAAATTTTGGAATATTCAGTTCCAGGGATTTTACCTCCGAAGTGAAGAAGAGTTCGAATATGAAAAACACAGCGTCATGATCATGGGCTGCCGCTACCTCCAAAAAGACGGCTCGTGCAAACACCATACTCTCCGCCCGATGGTTTGTCGAAAATGGCCTGCCATCGAACAGTTTGGTCATCCTCGCATCCTCAAAGGATGTGGATTTAAAGCCGTCCCCCGAAAAACCTCGTCAAAAAACCCCCTCCAGATATTCCCCGATTGAAACCCAGTCTTTGGGTTTGAAATGTTCTTTGGAATAAACTCAATTCTTCTCTATGATCTAGGCTTAGCGAAAATTCGCAACTTTTGAGGTCCTAGATGAAAAAAGAACTTCTTGCCCTTGCTCTGCTATCAGCAACACCGCTTATAGCCGCTCATAACAACCAACCCAATACCTAGGCAAAAGATGCGTCCTCTTCATGCTGCTCCAGCTGCTGTGAATGCGAACCCTGCTGCGTTCCTCAGCCAAAAAAATGCATCGACTGTGAATGCTACACCCCTGCCTACTACGACCTCCAGTGTGACTGGGGAGCCTCTTTTTCTGTCGACTTCCTCTACTGGTATGCTAGAGAAACAGCCACCCCCCTTGGATATAGGCTCGGGCTCTCTACCTTGTCTGATCCAGACCAGGGAGTCTTTTCATTGCCTACTAAAGTGGAAACCTACGACACTGGCTGGGATCCAGGGGTTCGTGTCGGGCTAGGCTACAATTCTAGGTGCGATGGGTGGGATAGCGTCATTCGATGGACCTGGTACCAGAACACAGAAAAAACCTCTGCCACTACCCCTTTCACGACATCGACCGACGGCGACCCTCTTTTTGAGACAGGAGTAATCTATCCTTATGGACCAGGGAGTTTTTTCCTCGTCGGAAACACTCTCTCTGGAAAGTGGAAACTCACCTTCAATCAGATCGATTGGGAACTAGGTAGAAAGTATTGGCTGAGTCGATGTTTCACCCTAAGACCCTATGCGGGAGTTCGTGGAGCTTGGACAAAAACCACACTAACCAGCAGCTTGAGAACTCCATCAGAACCCTCTGGAACTGCAGGTCAGTCTTTCAACTCTGCTGACGGAAAAATCACGAGCAAACTCTGGGGAGTTGGACTTCTTGGCGGAATCCAACCAAACTGGTATTTTTGCTCCAACTTCATCCTCTATTCCAATTTCAACGCAGCTCTTTTGTGGGGCGACTCCGATTTGAAAAACGACCTGACAATATTTACTCAGGATGATGATGGAACGCAGCAAACCATAGCTAACAATATCACGTATAAAAACACGAAGATGGCCGCTATGATCGACCTGGGGCTCGGCCTGCGCTGGGAAGAGACATGGTGCTGTGACCGATATCGAACAGCCTTAGATATCGGATGGGAACATCACATCTGGTTTGAGCATGCAGATCGTCCGAAAGCAGTGACAGGACAATCTCTCTCATTGATCGATTCAACTGGGAACCTGATCTACGGAGGTCTTGTGGTTAGGGCCCAGTTTGATTTCTAAAGCAAGAGGCTGCTGAAAAACCCAGCCCCTTTGAGATAGGGGTCGCTCCTTCTAAAATTTTCTTTGGAATAAATTCAATTCTTCTCTATGCTCAGGCCCTAACGTCAACCCACAATTTTTGAGGTCCCAGATGAAGAAACTACTAGCTCTTGCCCTACTCTCTACTAGCCCACTCATGGCTGCCGAGAAGAACCAGCTGAATACCTACGCGAAAGACCCCTGCTCTTCATGCGGTACCTGCTGCGAGTGCGAGCCCTGCTGCGTACCTAAGCCAAAGAAGTGCATCGACTGCGAGTGCTATACTCCTGCCTACTATGATCTTCAATGTGACTGGGGTGCCTCCGTTTCTGTCGACTTCCTCTACTGGTATGGGAAGGAGTCAAATACTCCCTATGCATACATAATTAGTGGCACAGCTGGATCCATTTTTGGCGACGATACTCAGCTTCCCAACCTAGATTCATCCAACACTTTTGGCACTAGCTGGGATCCCGGCGTTCGTGTAGGACTTGGCTATAACTCTGGCTGCGACGGATGGGATAGTGTCCTTCGATGGACCTACTTCCGAAATACAAGAAAGGACTCTGCCTCACAGACTCTGATAGGCGGGACGGGGGAAACTGCATTTACTTCATCTGGGGTTCAGTACCCGTACAGCTCTCTTGGAGTATCGTTTGTGCCTCTTCTTATTGGTCAAAATCTTTCAGCAAAATGGAAGCTCACCTTCAATCAGATCGACTGGGAACTCGGAAGGAAATACTGGCTAAGTCCGTGCTTTACTCTAAGACCTTATGCTGGAGTAAGAGGAGCTTGGACCAAAACAGTTTTGAGTACTACTGTGAGTAGTCCAGCAGGTTTCCAGACATCTGCTGGTTTACCCAATCTAGAAGGCAAAATCACAAGTAAACTCTGGGGAGTTGGAATTTTAGGGGGTATCCAGCCGAATTGGCACTTCTGCACCAATTTCATTCTCTACTCCAACTTCAATGCGGCTCTCTTATGGGGCGATGTTGACCTGAAGCAAAGTATTGTTGGTACAGCTCTCGGCTCTGATGAAGCACCCATAGATATCAACCTTAACGCCAAGCTAAAAGAGAGCAAAATGACACCCGTCCTAGACCTGGGAATCGGTGTTCGTTGGGAAGAAACATGGTGCTGTGACCGCTATCGGACAGCTCTTGACATTGGATGGGAACACCATGCCTGGTTTGAGCACGCGAATCGAATTGGTGCAAGAGCCAATACAGACCTTTGCGGAAACCTATACATGAGCGGTCTGGTCGTAAGAGCTCTATTTGATTTCTAACAAAGCTTCAGCATCAAAAGTAAAAACCCAAGCATCGCTTAGTGCTTGGGTTTTTTATTTTCTGGATATGATATAGCAAGCGATATGGGCAAGCTCACCGAATATCGGAAAAAACGGACGAAGAGGAAAACCCCTGAACCCTTCTCCAGCACCAAGAAAGGGAGCAAACACCCGATCTACGTGGTCCAAAAACACCATGCCCGCTCCCTCCACTACGACCTCCGCCTCGAAATGCGCGGCACCCTCAAATCTTGGGCAGTCCCGAAAGGCCCTCCGAAGCGGATCGGCGAAAAACACCTCGCCGTCTTAACCGAGAACCACCCCCTATCCTATGCCAACTTCGAAGGAGTAATCCCCGAAGGACAGTATGGCGCCGGCAAAGTGAAGATCTGGGATAAGGGCACCTTCGAAAATGTCAAGACCGAGTCCCTCTCCACTTGCTTCAAAAAAGGAGTTCTTGAGTTTCGGTGCAGCGGCAAAAAAATGAAAGGGACCTATGCTCTTGTTCATATGAAGGAGAAGAACTGGCTCCTCATCAAAGTGAGGACAAAAAAGTGACCCGCCCTCGCTTTAAAGCCCCCGAACTCGCCACGCTCACCAAAGAGATTTTCGATGACCCCAACTGGATCTTTGAAGAGAAATTCGACGGGATCCGCGCTCTTGCCATCCAGTCTGGAGGCAAGCTCTCCCTCTTATCGAGAAACCAAAAGCGGTTAGATGCCTCGTTCCAGGAAGTTGTCAAAGCACTTACCGGAAAAACAAAAAAGGACTTTGTGGTTGATGGCGAGCTGGTCGCCTTTGACGGGAAAGTCACGAGCTTTACCAAACTCCAAAATCGCTCAAGAGAAAAAAAAACCCTCTTCTTCTATGTATTTGATCTTCTCCACTGGGATGGGCAGGACTATACAAAGCTCCCCTTGCTCGAGCGGAAGAAAGTGCTTAAGGCAAAGTTTCCCTTTAGCCACAAGGTCCGTTACACGCCTCATGTGAAGAGTAAGGGAAAGCTCTATTTCAAAAAGGCGGCGGCCAAAGGCCTTGAGGGAGTGATGGGGAAGCGGGCCGACTCGCTCTACCGATCTAGGCGGACAACCGACTGGCGAAAGTTTAAGTGCTCCAAAGGGCAAGAGCTCGTGATCGGTGGCTACACCGAGCCGCAAGGGGCGAGGAAAGGGTTCGGAGCGCTTCTCGTTGGGTACTACGAGAAGGGAGCCTTCCACTATGCCGGGAAGGTGGGAACGGGCTACAGCGAAGCAACCCTGCGCTCGCTTGGCAAAAAACTCACCTCGCTTGAACGAGCCAGCAGCCCCTTTGTCGAAGAGGTCCGCGAAAAGAAACTCCACTATGTCCGCCCGAGCCTTGTTTGCGAAGTGGGGTTCACCGAGTGGACGAAGGGGGGCAAACTCCGCCATCCTCGTTTTTTGGGCCTTCGCAAAGATAAGCCGGCAAAAAAGGTGACGCGGGAGAGGGGAAAATGAAAGTCCGCGCTGGAAGCCACTCTATAGAGATCACTCACCCCGACAAAGTGCTCTTTCCTAAAGGGAAAATCACCAAAGAACAACTCGTTCGCTACTACCTCAAAGTGGGAAGCAAAATGGTTCCCCTCATCAAAGATCGACCTATCTCGATGAAGCGTTATCCAAACGGCATCCACAAGGGGGGCTTCTTCCAAAAGAACGCTCCCGAGACTCTGCCGAGCTTTGTGAAAACCGCAAAGGTCACCCGAAAGGAGAAGGGGAAAGCGACGATGATCCTCTGCAATAACGTGGCCACTCTTGCTTGGCTTGCCAACCAAAATTGCATCACTCCCCACATCTGGCTCTCAAAAGTGGAGCGACCCGACTACCCTGACCGGATGGTCTTTGATCTCGATCCTCCTGCACGAAAAGCGTTTTCTGATGTGGTTGAGATGGCACATCTTTTACGCGACGTGCTGAAAAAAAACCGCAGGAGTAGGATCAACCTCATGGTGACCGGCTCGAAAGGGCTCCACCTGGTGGTGCCGATCACTCCAAACAAACCCTTTGACGAGGTGCGAGAGTTTGCAAGAGAGATCGCCGAAGAAGTGGTGAACGAAGCGCCGAAACTTTGTACCACCGCCGCGCGCAAAGCGAGTAGAAAAGGGCGGATCTACATCGACGTAGCGCGCAATGGGTATGGGCAAACAGTCGTTGCCCCGTACGCTGTGAGACCACTTCCTAGCGCTCCCCTTGCCATCCCCGTTTCCTGGAGTGAGGTTGGACAAAAAACCGCCTCATCCGACATGCATCACCTTGCGACATTCAAAGCTTCTGAGAAAAATCCCTGGCAATAAAATCTCGCTTAAGATAGGGTCGCTGTGAAAACTGATGAAAACGACTCTATTCTTCTTACTGCTCCTGGCCACGACCGCCTTTGCAAACTACGATGCCCCACTCGAAAGCGAACCTTCCGTTTACGTTGAAGGCTGCGTGAATGCCCTTTCGGGAGAAGTTTCTCTGGTTAAAGAGGATCTCTTCGTTAAAGGGATCGAGCCGCTTAAACTTCAACGGGTCTTTACCCAAACCGCTGATGAAAGCCAGTGGAGTTTTGCTCCACATCAACGACTCATCCTATATTCAGAAAAAGACAAGCGAAGTGGAGAGATGCGCACCTATCTCGCCAAAGCCTATACATCAAGCGGAACTACCCTTAGCTTTCGGAAGCACCTCCACCGGGGCTTTAAACTCTCCCTTCCTAAAGGGACTGCAACACCTACAAGTGCGAAAACAAACCTGAAAAACACCCGCCTCAAAGAGATCAGCGCCAGCAATCTGACTCTTGAGTCCCCCGATGGGACCAAATGCTTTTTTTCCAAGAGATACTCCGAGGGCAATGCGCACGTCTTCCTCCAAGACCGGGAACAACTCCCCAATGGGCGCCTTCGCCTATATACCTACGATAGCACCTACCGACTGACTGAGATCGCCGCCACGAACCCCACCCAAACAAAGACTTATGCCTGGATCCGGTTTTCCTATAAGGACAACAACTGTGAAGTCACCACAAGCGACGGGCAAAAAGCAGTCTATCAGTTTACAGGAGACCTGGGAACGCCTCTGACCAAAGTGGAAATGAGTCATCTTCCTACCGAATCCTTCGAATACAGCAGTTCTAGACTCCACAAACACCTCCTTTCTGGGGGACGCTCCTTCCAGTTCCACTACCAGTCCTCCGATAAAAAAGTAGCGACCCTGACTACTCCTGGCGGAGAAAATGCCTATACATTCACCTATTCTGAAGGGCAGACGATAGGAAACTCCTCCCAAAAAATGCGGAAAACCAAAGTAGTTGAAGCGGATGGAGCTGAGACCATCTATCACTTTTCCAGCTCCCAGCTTCCGACAAGAGTCGAGTATTTCCACCGAGACAAACAGCTCGCCTATGCCATCAAGATGGAGTGGAGTAAAAGTGGCGAACTCCTGAAAAAAACGATTCTTGGAGATAACAACGGCCCCATCTGGGAAAAAACATTCGCCTATGATGCAAGAGGGAACATCCTTGAAGAGTCCTTTTCAGGACATCTCAGAAACGGCGACAAATGGGAAACCGCCACCACCCACCGCCGCTATGACAACCTCAACAGACTTACGATGGTTGAAAAGCCGGACGGAAAAATCACCCGCTTTGCCTACCTACAGGCAACTGACTGGGTCGAGGCCGAGTGGATCGAAGATGAAGACAAAATCTGGAAGCGAACCTTCTACGAATACGACGAAGATTTTATCCTCGTGCGCAAGATCATCGATGACGGCTCAGCAAGGGAAAGAGAGAATCTCTCTGACATCACAACGCGCACCCTCACCGAATACGCCATGGATGAAGGGCACCTGAGTCAACTCCAAGAAAAAGCCTATGAGTTTGGAGGATCTCGCCTACTTAAAACGATCCAATTTACCTACGGGCCAAGCGGAGTGACCACCCAGATTTTCGATGCCAAGAAGAAGCTCGTCGCCACCTGGGAAGAAGGGAACGGAAAAATCATCAACCCTCTAGGAGAGATCACCCAGAGGCGATTTGACCCCTACGGCAACCTTCTCTATGAAGATATCGACGGAAAGGCTAAGCGAACCCTCCATTACGACAAGCTCGGCCGCCTTATTGAAGAAAAACGGGGAAGTGAGATCACACGGATCTCCTACTCACCAGGAAAAGTCGTAACGACTGACCCCTTAGGCCACATTAAAACGCAACTCATCGATCGATTTGATAGAGTCGTCAAAGAAAAGCTCCCAGCCGTTTTAGACCCGACTGGCAATCGGACCATTCCCACCATCACAACTACCTATGACGCTGTGGGGAACCCCATCCAAAGCATCGATCCCATGGGCTATGTGACCCGGAAAGCCTTCAATGCACGGGGGCAGCTCCTATCGACCCTCTTTCCGGATGGAACCCAGGAAGTGCGCACCTACACACTCGACGGCACGCTTCAATCAGTCACCAACCAAGAAGGAGCCAAGACCGTCTACCACCGAGACCTCTTTGATCGAGTGATCAAAAAAGAGATCTTCTCCAAAAGGGGGAAACTCCTTGCCAAAGAAGAGGCAATCTATGGAACCTTCCACCTCCTCTCAGAGACCGACTCGCAAGGGATCTCCACCTATTACGACTACAACAGCGCAGGGCAAAAAGAAAGCGTCACCATCATGACCGAGTCAGGTCCTGTTGAAACCCGCTACACCTATGACGACCTCGGCCGCCTTACAAAAAAACAGATCTATGGAATAGCCACTCACTATACCTACGACGCCCTTGATCGGGTCCTCGAAGAAACAGAGCAAGACGATGAAGGGAACCTCTTTGGCAAAACCACCTATTCCTATGCGAAAGGGGGCCAGCTCGAGACCACCACCGTCCACCTAGGTGACACCCTTTCTTCAACCACCTGCAAATATGACTCCCTCGGTCGTCTCCTCTCCAAGACCGACCCCTCTGGAGGGGAGACTAGCTACCGCTACCAGGCCGAAGAAGACCAACTCCAAAAAACAACCATCCTTCACCCGAGTGGTCGAAGCACCCTCCTCTACCACGATGCTCTAAACCGCCTAGTTCGGAGGGAGCAGCGTGATGCAAACGATCAACCCCTCTCCTCAAAAACCTTCACCTACACCCTAAACGGCAACCTTGCCACAGAAATGCCCGCAGGGATCCACTATACTTACGACTGGCGAGGCCAACCTCTCACAAAGCAAGAGGGCAACAACACCTATTCCTATGCCTACACCCCCACCGGCAAACTCAGCAAAGAGCTGCAGCCGAATGAAGTTTGGATCCACTACAGCTACAGCCCCCTCGGCCACCTCTCAGGAATCAAAACCTCGGATGGAACAGTCGACTATACGATTGAAACAAACGCCAAAGGACTCCCCACCAAAACCCACGACCATATCCACAATCTCGCGGGCCAGCGAAAGTACAACAGCCAGGGATATCTCCTTAAAGAAATCCTCCTCAACGGACAAACCCTTAAAAACACCTATGACCTACTCGGACGCCGGACCCAGCTCGACCTTCCCGACGGGACCAACATCGAATACACCTTCGGAACCAAAAACCTGATCGAGATCCGCCGAACACCCCTCTATGAAGAGATAGGTTATCGCCACCAGTTCACTGAGCACAACCTCATCTCCTTTCCGATCAAGCAACGGTTTAGCCACGGTTATGGGCAAGTCACCTACCAGCTCGACAACAAGATGCGGATCATTGGAGTTCGCTCCAGTCACTTGCGCCAAACAGTCAACCACTTTGATTCACTCGACAGACCCGCAGCGATCGACGTAGACACCGATATTGAAACTCTCACCCCTTCTCCCACATCCACCCAGCCTCTCCCCTACGAAACCACCTTTGACGGGCTTGGGAGACTGATCGGAGTCGATTTCCCTACCAAAAAGATCCAGTACACCTACGATCCATGGGATCGGCTGATGACCAAGAAAGTCTACGACCACACTCGTGGAGAGTGGACCCTCACCACCGACCTCGCCTACCTCCACGACGACACGCAAGACATCGGGGCGATGGACCTCCTCGAAAACCCCTACCTCCGCCAGCTCCGCGTCTGCACCCGCAGTCCCATCAACACCGCCGACAACGCCATCGTTTACGAGCTCGACGGCAAGCCCTATATTCCGATTCATGACCTACTTGGCAACACCAAGCAGCTCCACTCGGTGATCCGTGAAAAGATCATGGAGCGCTACATCTACACCCTCGAAGGGCAAGAGACCATCATCGACTATTGGGACGACACCATCACCCAGTCCAAAGCGGGTAACCCATGGCGCTACAAGTGTGGACGGACCGAACAAGAGACAGGCCTCGTCTACATCCACGGCGGCTTCTACGATCCCAGAAGCGGCCGCTTCATCACCAGCAAAAGCGCACCGCTCAGCCCCCTCCAGCTGACGCAGATCGGCACTGAATAATTCAGTATAGCTCTACAGGTAAGGGATCGAATTGTTCGGAAAGTTTGATTTCAAGAATTTTAGAATAGAAGTAGAGCTCGGCATCGAGCGAACGCTTTAGATTCTGGGCCTGGCGGAAGCCATGCCCTTCCCCTTCGAACATGAGCATTCCCACCAGCGTCCCCTTGGCTTTGAGCGCCTCGTAGATCTTGGTCGCTTGGTTGGGCGGAACCACTTTATCCTCTTCCCCTTGTAGAAGGAGGACAGGTTTGCGGATCTTGTCGACATGATGGATCGGTGAACGGTCTCGGATCAGGTCGATCTGCTCGGGATAGGGGGCAACGAGCCGATCGGTGTACTTGATCTCAAACTTATGAGAATCTGAGTAGAGAAGCTCTAGGTCGCTCACCCCATAATAACTAGTCCCTCCGGCAAAGAAATCGTGGAAGGCGAGGGCTGCAAGGGTGGTGTACCCTCCAGCACTCCCCCCTCGGATGAGGAGGCGATCGGGATCGGCAAGATCCTGCTCCACAAGAGTTTTAGCAGCGGAGATGCAGTCGTCCACATCGACGACCCCCCAGTTCCCTTCAAGCCGTTTCAGATACTCGCGCCCATACCCTGAGCTCCCCCCATAGTTGACGTCGACAAAGGCAAAGCCTCGGCTGGTCCAGTATTGGATCTGGAGGTTGAGATAGGGGAACGAGCGGGCAGTTGGCCCTCCGTGAGACTTGACGATGAGCGGGGGCTTTTCGCCTGGAAGGGGTTTGTAGTTGGGGTTCTTCGGCGGATAGTAGAAGGCATATCCACTCTTACCTTCCGCTGCGGGATACTCGATGATTTCGGGTTTGGAGATCCACTCTTCGGTGATGGCAACATTTGTGCTCTGTTTGATGAGGGCGGTTTCCCCTGTCTTTAGGTCAAGAGCGACGATCGAAAGGGGCTGGCTGGGCGAGGCAGCGAGGAGATAGACTTTGTTCTGAAAGGGAACCACGTTTTGGATGACGGTATAGGGAAGCTCGAGTCTTTGGAGGTTCTTCGTGTTGGGGTCGAGAAGTCCTAGGTGGTCTACCCCTTTCACGACATAGCGACAAAGAATCTTTCCATCGGATAGGAAGGCGTAGGTGCTGCGGCCAAAGATCCAAGCCGGCTCCCCAAACTCGGCCTCCATGGGGCAGAGGGGTTCTACGTTGTCATCGATGTAGCGATAGAGGTTCCAAAAGCCGGTTTTGTCGGAGACGAAGTGGAGCTCTCCTTTAGGAGACCACTGGACTTGGCAGATTGATTCGTCGGGTCCACCAGCGATTTTTTTGGCCTCGGAAAGGTCTCCTTTGGCATCAACTGTAGCAAGCCAGAGGGGCGAGCTATCCCACTGCATATCGGGGAAGTCCCAGGTGATGTAAGCGAGCTGTTTTCCATCGGGAGAGAGGCGAGGCGCGGAATAGAAGTCGTGGCCCGAGGCAACGACTTTTGCTTTTCCTTGATCCACATAGGCGAGATAGTTGTCCACGGTCCCATCGTGTTTTTCTGCAACCCAGTAGTGGCCTTGCCCATCTGCGTAACGGACGCTCGGGGTATCTGTCCATTTGGTCACTTTGCCTGAAGGGTCAATGGAGTAGAGTTGCCGATCTTCGTCACTGGAAAAGAGGAGGGATCGGTTTGTGCAGCAAAAGGCGCCGCCTCCATATTCATGGACACGGGTACGAATCGAGTGGTCGGGAACGAGGCGGGTTTCTCCTTCTGCTTCGGTATAGCGAATGAGGGCGAGTCTCCCTTTCTCGGTCGGATGGAGCTCGGTCCAATAGAGCGCCTCCTCGGAGGCTTGCATGTCGTAGAACGAGATCGAGTCGGCGACGAGGAGATCCGTCGTGATTGGAGAGGTCCAAGAACCAAAAGCTGCTTCAATTGCCATAGCAAATACCCAAAAAATATGCACGAGTGTACCAGGTTAGCGGAATTCTTTCATGAACGAAGTCGAGAGGGGGTCTTCTTTGAGGACGCTTCGCGAGGTCATCACCACTTCTCCAGCCATAGGCTCTGCGCACATCTCTTCAAGAAGGGACTTGATCCGATCGGCAAACCGATTGGGCTCGATCGATTCGTAAGCCTTAGCTACCGCTTCAGACACCTCTTTGTCGTAGAGATACTTTCTGACAAGCTCGGGCGCCTCTTTGTACGAGTAGATGCAGGATCCCACTTTTCTTGAGAGGACAAGGTCGATGTTGGGCTTTTCCCAAAAGAGAGACTCTTTGGTCTGGTCGATCAAGATAGGAAGCTTGGAGGCAAAGGCTTCGATCATGGTCCCCGGCCCCGACTTGGTGATCAATAGGTCGGATAAGAAAAAGAGTTCATGCACTTTTTCTGTGAAAGGGATGAGATCGATCGAGTTGCCAGGAGCGAGCTTCAGTTTTTTCAGTTTTTGAGCAAGATGCTTTTGTTTGCCAATGCAGACGATGAGATGGACATTGAGCGCACTCTTCCCTATTGCTTTGGCGTAGAGATAGCTCGTATGAGCGCCCAGTCCCCCCATCACGACGAGGACTACTTTCTTTGACTGGGGAATCTCATACTTTTGGCGGAGAACCTCTTTACTCTCTCCGCTTAAGAAGCTAGGGCGCAGAGGAAGGCCAGTTGTTTCGATCATCTCTTCAGGAACGCCGCATTTGAGAAGCCTTCCTTTCGAGGTGGGCAGGTTGTGCCCAATCGTCGTTTTGAAAAGAGAGTACTGCTTTTTCTCGAGATTAAAGACCCATTTTTTTAGCTCATTGTCCGTTGTGACAAGCAAGAAGGGAAGAGAGTAGGTGCGAGCCGCTTCTTGAGCGGGGAAGTTGACGTAGGGGATGAGGGAGATCACCATATCGGGGCGATATCTTTCAATGTGGGCTTCGATCTGTTTCTGGATCTTTTTCTCACTCTTGGCAAAAAAGTGGTGGGGGAGATGTTTCACGACAAGATTCATGAAACGGGTCCAGTTTTTTCCAAGGCAGTAGTTATAGAGACTTTCCCCAGAGGGAACTCCGCAAAACCTCACCTCTTTGATCGGATATGCCACATCAAAGGTATACTCATCGCCAACAAGTTCTCGGAGGGTATTTGCCGCCGCCATGTGGCCGTAACCACCGTAGCTTGACAGAAGTAGAATTTTCTTTTTTGTCACAGGTCTTGTCGCACAAATCCGTTTTTCTTTGTGATACCCGCTCTTTGGAATGTTCACAAGTTTTTTTTCAACCCAACAACTGTACCATGCCTCCCTGTTTTTTTCTCCCTTCGGTAAGAAAAAAAAGGTTGCTTCAGAGAATACTCTGGAGGCGAATGGGTACATTCTTTCGCAATTTCAATATGCTTCGGATCGACCCCTGCTACTTCAAGCTGCCATTTTGCAATTGCCCAAAGGTCAAAGCGAGTAGGCCTCGTCTGAAAACGATGGAAAGGCTCGGGGATTTCTTCTTGAAAATTGACAAACTCCGCAGCCTCTGGCCCAAGACTTGGAGAGATGCAAACAAGAAGGTCTTTCGGGCTCGTTCCAAAGTGGGAATGAAAATAGGCGACAGTTTTTGCGTAAATATTATGAACATGTCCCCGCCAACCACAATGGACATTCGCCACCACTCTTGTTTCGGGGTCATAGAAAATCGCCGCTTGACAGTCGGCATGTTGCACAAGAAGCCCCACTCCCCCTTGCCAGGTGACGAGAGCATCACACTCGGGTTTCACATTGAGATTCTCATGCGAGACTTCGTGAATTTGATGCCCATGGACTTGACTTGCTCCCAGCAGATGGGGCAGCTCAAGCAGGCTTTTCACTCTCTGTCTGTTCTCAGCAACCGCCTCAGCCTTATCTCCCGTGTTCTCTCCCAAATTCAAACTCCCAAAAGGAGGTAGGCTTACTCCCCCGTGGCGCAAAAACACACCATGTGTTAGCTCTGAGTAGGGTTGCAATAAATTGAACTCGAGCCAAACGATCCCTTTTTTTTCCTTTCGAATCATCGAGAACCCCCGTTGAAAAAAGAGTAAAGAACATGTTAAATTGTCGAGACAAATGAGAAAAGATTTTTTTGACCAAAAACACTTCGGCCCCTACATCAACAACGAGCAGATTGAGACCGATGAGACGATCGATCACGATTTCCTCATGGAGAAAGAGAAAGGTGTTCGCCTATCTTTTGCCGGACCAAAAGAAGTAACCAGTGCACTTGAAGGCTCTGAAATGGGAAAGGCTACCCTTGCCAACCTCAACCCACACGAGCGAGCTGAAATCCTCCACAAAATGGCAGATCTTCTTCGCTCTCATGCCGACCCTATCGGGCAGATGATCACACGGGAGATGGGCAAGACAATCCGCGATGCAAAAGGAGAAGTGGAGTATGCGGCCAACTACTTTGATTGGTATGCGGAAGAGGGCAAGCGGGTCTATGGGTATACTGTCCCCTCCCACATTAGCGGAAAGGAAATCCTCGTCCAACACGCCCCCGTCGGAACGGTCGCGGTGATTACCCCCTGGAACTTTCCCATTGCCATGGGCGCTAGAAAAATAGCGCCGGCGATCGCTGCCGGATGCGCCTCCATTGTGCGCCCGAGCACCGACACGGCCCTTTCGATGCTTACCCTCGGCGCTATCGCCCAAGAGGCGGGCCTTCCCGCAGGCGCCCTGCAAATCATCCCCGGTGATCCCGTGGCGATCAGCACAAAACTCCTCTCCGATTTCCGCGTACGCAAGCTCACCTTCACGGGAAGTACCGAAGTGGGCAAACTTCTCTACAGCCAGTCAACCTCTACCCTCAAAAAAGTGACCCTCGAGCTCGGTGGGCATGCACCCGTCCTGGTCTTTGACGATGCCGATCTCGAAAAAGCAGCTGAAGAGGCGATCAAAGCAAAACTCCGTGTGAGCGGACAGACCTGCGTCTGCGCCAACCGGATCTATGTTCAGAAAAAAAGTGTGGAGCCCTTCGTCGCCCTCCTGAAAGAAAAACTCAGTAAGCTCAAAATGGGCAATCCTCTCGACGAGTCCACCGACCTGACCAATGTGCTCCACCCTACCTCCCAGATCAAAGTCCCGAAACAGATCAAGGATGCCATCGGCAAAGGGGCAAACTGCGAAGTGGGTGGGGGCGTCCCCCATGAACCCACCATCCTCACCGGAGTGACTCCCGAGATGACGATCTACACCGAAGAGACCTTCGGCCCAGTCTTTCCGATCATCCCCTTCGAGACTGAAGAAGAGGGAATCGCCCATGCCAATAACACCATCTACGGCCTTGCTGCCTACCTCTTCACCACCAACGTCGACCGTGTTTTCCGTGTGACAAAAGCTCTTGAATATGGGATCATTGGAGTGAATAATGGCCTCCCTACTAGCTTTGAGGCCCCTTTTGGAGGGGTGAAAAGCTCAGGGTTTGGAAGAGAGGGAGGACCTACCGGCATTTATGAATACCTAACGGAGAAGACGATCTCAATCGCATGGACACGCTAACTTCATCTTGGACTACCATCCACGCAAGCCTTTCCTTTTTTGCGCTCGCAATGACCATCATCAGCTTTTGGGTGAAGCGCTCGGCCTGGACATGGGGTGGATTTCTTGTTTTTGCTCTCGTCCTCGGCTACTTCGCGGGGATCATCACTCCGATCGCTCTTGCGCCAATTGGCGCTCTCCTCGTCCTGCACGCCCTGATGCAAAGTGAGGTCCGCGGTCTCGTCCGTTTTGTCCTCTTTGCCGCGACCGTTGCCATCTCAATCGGCCTCCTCGGCCACTACTTCCCCGGCTTCCACAATATCCCGATCTACCAAAAAATCAAGATCAGCCCCGACGCCGTCGCCTCGAGCCTCTGGCTCAACTTTGACAAACCATTCATCGGCATCTTCGTCCTCGCTTGGGGGCTTCCCCTTATGAAAAGCGTCTCCGACTTTGAGCGCCTTCTCAAAGTGGCCCTTCCCTTCGCGATCGGAGGGATTGCGATCATGATCTACTTCTCCCTCTTCTCCGACTTGATCCATTGGGACCCGAAGTTCACTCCCCGCTTCTGGATCTTTGCGATCATCAACCTGATCTTTGTCACGGTGATCGAAGAGGCATTTTTCCGGGGGTTTTTCCAAAATGAGCTCCTCCGCTGGCTAGGCGGGAAAGGGTACCTTGCGAATGTAGGTTCTGTCTTCCTAACCGCGCTCGCCTTCGCCCTTCTTCACTTCCAGTGGGTGGCCAACCCTTACTTCCTCGCTCTCGTCTTCATCGCCGGCATCATCTACGGAAGCATATATCAGTTCACCAAGGCGATTGAGGCGAGCATCCTCTGCCACTGGCTCCTCAACATCACCCACTTCGCCCTCTTCACCTATCCCGTCTTGCGAAGTGCTATTTAAAGAGTGTCATCCTCATCGTAAATTTCGCCGACGACCTCTTCAAGAATGTCTTCGATCGTCACCATCCCAACTGGCTTCTTCCCTTTCACTACGATTGCCATGTGGGTACGGCGCCCTTGGATCTGCTTGAGTGCACTGACAAGACGTGCATCGCCTTGGACCGTGATGAGAGGGAGAAGGTGTTTGTTCCATTCTCCTTGCTCATGCTCAGAAAGACTTAAGAACTCCTTCGCCTGTAAGATCCCCACCGGCTCGTGATCCTCTATAACAGGGAGGCGCGTGTGACGGGTTGCAAGGATCTCCTTTCTCACCGCGTCAGCAGAAGCGCTAAAGGTTATCTTGGCTGTCTCTGGCCACGGAACCATCACATCCTTCACCTGCTTTGTTTCGATCTTCGCCAGTTTGACCATGTAAGGGCGGACGAGCCGGCCCACAGAAAAAAGCTCTTCCGTCTCTTGGGGCTCATGGCCCTTCCACGGGAACCATTTGACCGCAAACTTGGTCGACTTTTCAAGCAAGAAGACCAAGGGAAAAAGGAGCCGATCAAAGAAGAAGAGAGGTCTAGCCGCCCTATGGAGGACCCGTTTGGGGTTGCGCAGAGCAAGAGTTTTTGGAAGAAGCTCACTCAGGACAATGTTGAAGTAGGTGTAGGGAACGACAAAAATGAGGATGGATAGAGTAGTGGCCAGCGGCGGGGGCAACCCGACCTTCTCCACCAAAACAGGAGCAAGCCACCTGTCCATGAGGAGCCCCCCGACTGCTGCGGCAACCACCCCAACAAAGGTGATGCCGAGCTGGAGAACCGAAAGAGTTCGCTCGGGATTATTTCGAAGTGTGAGAAGTTTTTCAGCAAGAGGATCTCCCTCAAGCGCCCACTGCTTGAGACGGGACTTGCTCAACGAGATGAAGGCTACTTCTGTTGCAGCGATCAGCCCATTGGCCACAAGGCAAAGTGCGATGACGAGAAATTCCCACATATATCCTTATGTATACCCATTGACAAATTTTTTCCATGAGGTAAACTCCCCTCTTTTTTCAACCGAGGTGGAATATGCGTAACCGACTTTTTCTCATTGTTTTTCTCTTTTCTTTTTCGAGCGTCTTCGGCGCTTTCAAAGGCTGGACCCACTTAGAGCTGGGCGCAGGCAACTATGGCCAAAATGGGAGAAGTCTCCGCGGTGGTAAAGAACAGCCCGTTGAAGCTTGCTATGTACGCAGTGAAGAACACTTTTTCTGGAACCAAAACGAAAAAACCTTTGCCCCTGAAAAACAATACTTCGTCCTCTTCGAGACCTTAGATCAGCTGATTACACGCTTTGGGCCTGAGGGGATCTTTCATGTGAACGACTATGTCGAAGACTTTACCCTCTACACCGCCTTTCGTCTGAAAGAGTATGCCGTCCAGAAAGGATATAGTCAGGTTACGATCGAAGCGGTGATTGGCGATTTCGGCCTAGTTGACCCCATTCGCTTTCTCGCCAAATATGGGAAGAAGCGCTATGACAGCGTCCACCTCAAAAGCCCCGAGCCTGGCCTCTATTTTCCAAAAAGTGGGAGAGGGATGCAACCTAGCGAAGAAGATCGGCAAAATACACGAGATCTTCTACAGAAAATGGCCAACTACGGAACCGAAGGACTCTACTTCTTTACCCTATACAACGATCGATTTATTCCACCCGCCGAGCAAAAGGAATATTTCGAGCAAGGGATTTTCTACCGAGACACTGCTGTTTGGGAGCCAGTCCCCTATTACCACCCGAATGGACGGGTTATGACTGCACGAACAGAAGTGTTCTTTATTGAGAACTCTGAGTAACGGCAGACACTCAAAAAAAATCAACCACAGAGCCCACCGAGAGCACAGAGAAAAAAAGAAGACTTCTCTGTGCTCTCTGTGGGCTCTGTGGTGAATAAATATAGAAATTACTTCGAGGTTTTAAGCCTCCCCCGCTTAGAAAGATAGCCCCCATCACACGAATGCTTTGGCCCCGCAGATAGAGCAGCCATCCAACCTAAACAAATCAAAACCACCAGCCTTCTCATATCCTCCTTTTGAAAATTAGAAAGACAGGGGTATTTTTCATCGAGAACTCTTCTATCTAATCCCCAGTTCGCAAAAAACGGGTTAAAAATAGCTTTTACACAAAACATTACTTTAAGTGCTTCAAAAAACCGCTTTTTGTTACAATAATAACTCAAAATAAAAAAACAAAGGCTTAATATGTCAGAAAACTTTAGTATAACAAACTTTATTCCAAAATGCAGCACCTTCCTTCCTGAGGAGATCTGCTCTAAGCCGAGAACCAAAGACTACTTTACTGGAATAGCTCTCATTGGAGCACTTTGCGGGATTTATTCCACCTCCAAAAGGAGCTTAGCAGGAAGGGTGACCCAACAGCCTGATCTACCTAAGGGCTCTCAAGTTGCTCGCCCCAGAGACCTGTCTAATTCAATGATATCGACAGAAAGAGGAGAAGAATACCCTCAAGGAATCGCTGCTGCTTCTAAGTTTATCCGCCATCCAAACCAACAGATCCGAGAAGAGGGCCTCAAACTCTTTGAAACTTTATTTAGAAAAGGAGAAGGATATCAAGAAGCGATCCAGGCTGCAACCTCTTCTACTCAAAGCGCTGATGTCGATGTCCACAAGTCAGGTCTGAAGCTCTTTTCTCTATTAGTTCAACATCAGCAGGGATATGTGCCAGCTGTCAAAGCCGTTCAGACTGCTAAAAGAAATCTCGATCTATTTATGGATCAGTCCGTTTTGAACTTGAAAAAGCACTTAGCAGAAGCTGAATCTGAGTTGAGTAAAAATGGAAAAGCCGAAGAAGTACTCGTCGGAAAAGCTATAGATTATATTGACTCTCCGGGACTGGAAGAATACGGAGTCTTTATCCTTCAGGAATTAATTGAAAAAGGACAAGGGGTTGCAGAAGCGATCAATGAACTACATAACCCCAACCTGTCTCAAGAAACGAAAGATCAGCTAAGCCGCTTGTTGGTTCGATTCAACAAATATCCATATCCGATCCCCCTAAGCAGCCCCCTAAAGAACGAGGAAAGAAGGCGTGATCTAGTTAGCCATAAGCTAGCAATGTTTACACCAGAAGGCCCAGAAAAAAGAGATTTCCCCGAAATAACCTCAAAGATTATGGGTTACCTTTATCCCTCTCACTTCGATCATTTGATCCAGGATTAATACAACAATCATATGAGCCTGCAAAGAACACAGAGAGGTCTTCTATGCCTTTCTCTGTGGGCTCTGTGGTAAATAAATATGGGAATTACTCTGTGGTTTTGGGTCGTCCCCGCTCAGCAAGAGACATCCCCGTCTCTTCCATCACCTTGACGACCGCCTCATCGGGAGTATAGCACGCATCTTTGCCGAGTCCCCTCGCATACTTCATTGCCGTCTGCCTTTGTGCGATATTGAACTGACCACAGAAAATCCGCCGCTTATGGATCGAGAGCTGCTCAGCAAACTGCTGCTCTCTCTTAGGAAGATAGCTCCCATCACGCGAATGCTTTGGCCCCGCAGATAGAGCAGCCAGCCAGCCTAGGCAAATCAAAATCATCAATCTTCTCATATCTTCCTTTTAAGAATAAAACCCATAGTATGCAAGCCCTTTACTTAAATCCCCCCCATTCCTAGTATGCGAAAATATGGCTGATAGACCCGTAGAATGTGGACAGTGCAAAAAACCGACCAAAGTGATCTATAAAGAGATCGTTGGTCAGACGATCACCGTAACGGAGATGTGCGCGGATTGCCCTGTCCTATTGAAAAAGCTCCACGGAATGACCCCTGCTGAGGCAGAAGGAAGCTGGGAAGAGAAAGCAGCCGGTCTCTTTTGTGGGCGGTGCCACACACCCCTCGAAGCAGTGAAGATGGGTAACCCCATGGGCTGCAGCGAGTGCTACACCATCTTTGGCGATCTCCTCGTCCAGGAGCTCTTTGCTGAAAACAAAATCCCCAAGAGTTTCGAAAGCGCTCGCCGCAATCAACCCCTCCATATTGGAAAAACCCCTGATAAACCGGCTAGCCTCCCCTCTTCAAACAGACTCCCTGCACTCAATGAAGCACTCAACGAGGCGCTCCAGAAGGAAAACTACGAAGAAGCTGCCTGGCTAAGAGACCAGATCAAAGAGCTGATGGAGAAAAATGATGAGCCAACCTGAGCTGCCCCCCTCCCTCTTCAACTCCACTCCATGGAATAGCGCCCCCGAAGCAATCTGGGTTAACTCCTCCATGATCCTAAGGCGCAACCTCGCTCGCTATTCGTTCCCCTCCAAGCTTGAAAAAGGGGAAGCCGAGCAGGTTTCTCAAGCCCTCACCGGCGCGCTTAAAAAAGTCCCCTCTCTAGAGACCTCGATCCAGATTCCTCAGACTCAGCTGAGCACAAACGATCGGGACCTTCTCTTAGAGCATTTCCTCCTCATGCATGGGTTCCCCGATTCACCGAATGGAGCAAGCGTAATCCTTGACAAAGAGAGTTCCTTCCTTGCCGTCGTCAACGGAGAAAACCACCTTGAAATGCGTGTCCTTTGTGTTGGCTCTGAATGGGAAGAAAAGTGGAACTACCTCACCGGGATTGAAGACCAGATTAGCAAAGCAGAAGGGTATGCCTTCTCACCGAAGTTTGGGTACTTGACCGCCGACCCAGCCCAGTGTGGCACAGGGCTCACCATCCACGCATTTCTCCATCTACCCGCTCTGATCCACACCGACCAGATCGACACCGCCCTCACTAACGCCGAAGAGGACGAGGTCTTCTTCACCGGGATCACTGGGAACATTGACGACCCGATCGGAGATCTGATCGTGATCCAGAACAACTTCACCATTGGGATGAGCGAAGAGTCAATACTCCACGCAATCCAGACCGCCGCGACCAAACTCATCGGCGCTGAAAAGACGATGCGCACTCACCTCAAGGCAGACAAGCCGATCCAGATCAAAGATCTGGTCAGCAAGGCCTACGGCCTACTCGTTCACTCCTACCAGCTGAAAGCCAAAGAAGCGCTCAACCTCATCAGCATGATGAAGCTCGGTCTTGAGCTTGGTTATGTAGAGGGGGTTAACGATGAGAAGTTAAACAACCTCTTCTTCAACTGCCGCCGCGGCCATCTATCACATCACTTCCCCGATCTGAAAGATCCCGAAGAGCTTTCTCACAAGAGGGCCGACTACCTCCAGCAAGAGCTCGAAGGACTCAAGCTCTCGGAAGAGATGCAGTAACATATAAGACCTCTTCTGGCTCTTCCATTTTTTCAAGAACAGGTCTGCAGAAAATCCTATCGGTTACATATCGGATACAAACTAAAGAAAAATTGAAAATTTTCCGAGCAATTTGACAAATTCTCTTTGTTATTCGGGATATCGGCTGTAAAGCTTCCCACTTTTCTGTGAGTATGGAAATTCGCTCCTCTGCTTCATCTGCCTGCTCTGGGTCATACAAAGCCTTGATAAAGTGTTTGGCTCCATCTAAATCTTTTGTGAGCTTAAGAGCTTCCCAATCAAAGTTGCTTCCCTCTTTTTCTTTTTCCTTTGCAATCGTCTCAAAAGTCTCTCGATAAATATTGTTCGTCAAGCTTTCAGCCTGAGATGCTACATCTATTATCGCGAGTGCCATTGGAGGCACAAAGAACGCAGCTGTTTCCATAGAAAAATTGAGCCTTTCCCTTTGTGAGTAGGCAATCATTAAGAAAGGGAAAGTTGTGACAGCAAAGATTCCTGCATAAAGAATATATCGATAAGGAAATAGGCCATACTCTCCCCCTTGCTTAACATACTCGATATCTCTCTTCTTCAAGCTTTGCACAAGACATTGTTGCCTGACTAAGCCAAAGTCAACCGCCCGCTCGACCAAATCAGGATTTTCCCAAATGGCTGAATAGAATTTCCTTTCGGTTAGCCATTGGGCTAGTAAACTAAAGTCATCGCGAGACGGTCCGGGTCCCCCTGGCGACTCCTCATAGAGTTCCTCACAAACAAATTTCCTAAAGTCCTCTTTGGTCGCATCGGCAGGCTTATCGATGCTCGCAAAATACCTTTTCGTACACTCAACAATTCTAGAAACAATCAGCTCTTCCCAATCGTTAGATTGATCAAAAGACAAGCTGCAAAATCCATTTGGCAACGCTTCTTCATGTTCCATACGAGAAGGAAAACGGCAAAGAAGATAGTTTGCCCTATCATAGGATTTCCAAGAGGACTGTACTGAACTAGGAGATAACATGACGAAAAGCATGCATCGTTCAATATTTAATTTTCAACCTCTTTTAAACTAAGAGGTCTAAGTATTCATTGTTTGATAAAAAGGGTCCCTATTGCCATTTTCCGCTCGGCTGCTTCTTCTCAACGATCGTGATGGTAAGAGTCGTCCCGCGAGGGGTCCCAGAAATAATCACCTCGGGCTTGTCAAACCCCTTCACCTGGTAAGTGAGTTGGATCCGATTTCTAATCTCAAAGAGATCGCTCCTTGAAAGACTTCGATTTAGATAGGGGGCAACCAATCGCTCCAGCTGATCCGTGGCAACTGCTTGGTTCCCTTGAATCACAAACTGGCTCGCAGCAACTGTCGTTCCTCCTTCGAGCACAAGCGGATCAGGGATCTTTTGCTGCTGGTCATCTTTTTTCGCAGGAGCCTGGGGCGTTGCCTCAGGAGCTTGGGTAGCATCCGTCTGCAAAAAAAGCGGACTGGCCAAAATGAACATAAAGAGAGAAAGTTTATTGAAGGTCATAGGGGTTCTCCATTGCATAGAATCCTAATTTCATAGATACTCTCCGGTATGAATGGGGTCAAGGGAATCCTTTTAATGGCAGGCATGGGGGCCCGTTTTGGGCAAGAAACTCCTAAGCAATTTCAACCCCTCGCAGGAAAAAAAGTCTATCGGTGGGCACTCGAGACGATGCTCTCTTCAGGGCTCTTTGATGAAATTCTCCTCGTCTCTCCTCCTGGCTGGAAGGATGAAATTGATCAAGTACGAATCATCGAAGGAGGAAACACTCGGCAAGAATCTTCCTACTTGGGACTTCTGGCCTGCGGCCCTGAGACGGATATCGTTTTGATCCACGACGGAGCTCGCCCCTTTGTTTCAGAGCGGATCCTTCGTGAAAATGTGGAAAAAGCCAAAATGTTCGGAGCTACCAATACTTGCATCCCCTCCGCCGACACCCTCGTTTATGCTCCGGAAGGGACGCACATCTCCGAAATCCCCAAGAGAGCCCACTACCTTCGAGGGCAGACTCCCCAAACTTTCTCCTACCCTCTTCTTCTTGAAGCACACGAAAAAGGCAAAGGGGGAAATGCCACCGATGACTGCCAACTCATCCTCGCCATGGGCAAAGAAGTTCACATCGTACCTGGAAACGAGAACAATCTTAAAATCACCTCCCCAAGGGATCTTCAGATCGCCGAAGGACTCATCAAGCGGAAGCAACCATGCTAAAAATAAAAAACCTCAAAAAAACCTACCCCAACGGGGTCAAAGCTCTCAATGAGATCTGCCTCGAAATTGGAAAAGGGATGTTCGGCCTGCTCGGCCCCAACGGCGCCGGCAAGTCGAGCTTGATGCGAACGATTGCAACCCTGCAGAAACCCGATAGCGGCTCGGTCCACTTCGGAGAAATCGATGTCCTGAAGGACAAACGGGAGATGCGGAGCCTCCTCGGCTATCTCCCCCAAGAGTTTGGCGTCTATCCAACCCTTTCTGCAGAAGCCGTCCTCAACCACCTGGCCGTCCTCAAAGGAATCGTAAATGGGCGAGAGCGAAAAGAAGAGGTGGGGCGCCTTCTCGAAATGACCAACCTAACTGCTCACCGAAAAAAACACCTCGGAGGATTTTCCGGAGGGATGAAACAACGATTTGGGATCGCCCAAGCTCTCCTCGGAAACCCCCAAGTCATCATCGTCGACGAACCAACGGCCGGGCTCGATCCAAGTGAGCGAGATCGGTTTCATAACCTCCTCAGCACCGTCGGAGAAAATGTGACCGTGATCCTCTCGACCCACATCGTTTCCGATGTGACCCAGCTATGCAGCGAGATGGCCGTCCTCTACGAAGGGAACCTCCTCGCCCATACCTCTCCTCTCAAGGCAATCGAAGAGCTGAAAGGAAGTGTGTGGAAACGGATCGTCCCCAAAGCTGAGATCGAGTCCCTCTCCCATGAGGTCCCTCTGCTCTCCTCCCGCCTTCTCCATGGAGAAGGGATGCTCCGAGCTTTCAGCAAAACGAAACTAGGCAGTGAATGGAAAGCTGCCGAGCCCGACCTCGAAGATGTCTACTTTGCCCTGATCAAAAACCACACACGATTCTCGGAGTAAACATGTTTCGACTCTGCCTTGCCTTCCAGCTCCGACAAACCCTGAAGAGAACCTCTACCCTCCTCTATTTTCTCATCTTTTTTGCCCTCACCTTCGCCTTGGCCATCGCTGCTGGAGGCGCCTTTGAAGGGTTCACTTACTCGCTCGGCCTCTCGAGCAAGCTCGCTTTAAACAGCCCGATCGGGATCCACCGGATCATCTCCTATATCAGCACTCTTAGCTTCCTGATCATCGCCCCTATATTTGGCCGAAGTATCGGCAACGACTTTGAAAGCGGCACCCACCAGATCCTCTTTGCTACCCCGATCGGAAAGTCGACCTACTTCTTTTCCAGGTATTTGAGTTCTACCATTTCAGTCCTCACCATCTCCCTATCGTTTGCCCTAGCCATTTGGCTTGCCACCAAAATGCCCTTCGTCGATGCCACCCTTGTCGGCAAAAACCAGCTCCGGTCTTACCTCGCCCCCTACCTAAGCACCATCCTTCCTAACACCCTAATATTTGGTGCCATCTTCATGGCTGTCGTTGCCAAAACCAAAAAAATGGCCCCCATCTATGTCGCAAGCATCGCCCTCTATACAGGGATGATGATTTCTAGTGGCATCCGAAGCGACCTCGACAACAAGCTCCTCGTTTCCCTTCTCGACGCGTCTGGGTTAGAAGCAGCCTTGCAAGTGATTCGCTACTGGTCGGTTGACCAGCAGAGCAACCAGGTGATCCCTGTTATCGGCCACCTCCTCTATAACCGCCTCCTGTGGGGTTCCATTGGAGCTGGATTCCTCGCCTTCGCCTACGCCCTTTTTAACCCCTTCTCTCTACCGAAAAAAAAGGAGAAACAAAAAACCACCTATACCGCTCCGAAAACAAGCCTCTCTTCTTCTAAACTCTCCCCGGGCTCCTGGAAAGTCTTTTGGCAACTCTCTTTCTCTGAAGTGCGCCAAGCCTTCTCAAACGTCTACTTTTTAGTGATCCTCCTCTGCGCCGTCCTCTACCTCTTTTCTACAGC
>Ga0180438_10002995_pt1 | contig 26315 bp, 18 predicted proteins | sample SS_ome_12_FD_132455 | JGI IMG/M metagenome (GOLD analysis project Ga0180438, IMG submission 132455) | Hypersaline lake sediment archaeal communities from the Salton Sea, California, USA - SS_3_D_2 metaG | ecosystem: Environmental > Aquatic > Non-marine Saline and Alkaline > Hypersaline >... | reverse complement strand
TTTTAGAGGAGACAAACATTTTAACATAAAGATTTAATCATATGTCATCTTATAAACTATATATCTGTTCACTTTAAGTCATTTTCGCAAATTGGGAATTATTGCGATTTTAGCGAGCAGTACATAACGAAGTTTTCTTCTGGAAGAGGTAATCTTTCAAGAGATGGACCTGCGATAAGAGCACCTAAAAGAAATAGAAGTACTAATCCAAACGTTAGGCAATCAGATGTACTATAATTAGACATTATAAACTTGTATATAAACTATGTTTAGAAAAAATCAAATATAATGTCTCCATCTTCTACCATTATAATAAAAAGGGTTGTTATCTGCAAAATTTAAGTTATTACACATGTAATCGTAATAACACGAGCTTATATCAAAGGGCTCGGATGGTCTTATCATCCCAGAAAATAAAAAACCAATAAAAACGAGTATAAAGGAAATTCCTAAACAAGATTATAATAGATTTTGTTTCATCACTTCTATAATATATAATATGGTTTTGACAACATTAGCTGATATTACGCTGGACGTAACTATATGGAGTGTTAAAAAGGTTTATGGAGTAGGTTATTGGTTGATATGGGGAACTCCAAAAACCGAAACTGAAATATTATTAGAACAACAAAGTAAAACTATTGAAATGTTACATGAGGATTTGGTTCGCATTAATGAAAGATTAAGTCGAATTGAAGAAGAAAATCATCACAGCCAAGAAAATAAAAATGATAAATCCCCCATTGTAAATACAGAGCAACCAGTTGAGATATTCAATATGGACGCAGCCCAAGAATTTGAAATTATTGAGCCTATAAAATAATTTCAAATATTCGTATAACCATAAAGAATAAAACTTAAATAATAATAAATGTCTTCTTTTAAGGTTAAAAAGAACGTAAATAAAGCATGTGTCCATTGTTCTTTTAAATATCCTTATAATACAAATAAGTGTACAAAATGCAAACTTTGGGGTTTTGGAACACCATTAAGACAAATACCTAAAACAGAACAATTATACAACATAACAAATATATATGTTATAAATTTACAAAAAGATAAGCATAGATTACTTTCATTTTTCAATAACATCAAAAAACAAAAAATATCAATTAAAAACAGGAATTGGAATAAATTTAATGCTGTAAACGGATCAAATCAATCTGTTATTCAAGCCGAAGCTAATAACTTAAATTATGAAAGTAGGCAACGAGTAATGCACCATTGGAAAAATCGTCCAGGATCAATTGGTTGCTATTTTTCTCATATAAATTTGTGGAAACACATACTAAATGATGAAAAGGGAAGTGAATATTCTTTAATAATGGAAGATGATTCATTCTTTACGCCGGTTGGTATGATAAATATAGAACTTGCTCTTAAAATGGCTTCACGTATGAACTGGGATATGTTATACGCTGGGCATAATTTGTTAAAAGGTCAACGAGTTCATCCATTATTTTTAAAACCAAAAGTTGCAAGACCAGGGGAAAATAATATTGGTTTTAACTCTGGTTTATTTGGATATATTATACGAAAAAGTTCAATTCCCAAGTTATTAAGAATTGTTTCTCAGTTTAATTCTCCATTTGTTGATGTTCAAATAAGAAATTCCTTTGGGGATGGTCCAAATAACATTAAAGCTCTTTTTATTGTTAGTAATTTAATTAGACATAATAATACAGGTGGTTCAAGTCGAAAAAAAATTGATAATACAAATTAAACTTATATTATACAGTCCCTTTAAATTTTTGAAGTCTATTTAAAATGTCTTCTGCTCTTTGGATTGATAAATCAAATGTATTTTTTGTAAATTTATCTACATATGTATCCCTACTATTTTCAATTCCTGCTTTTGCTTTGTTAAGTGAAATAAAATATTTGTTAATCAATCTTCTTCTTTCTTCACAATTTTCTCTGAAATGTTTTTCATCTGGTGTTTCCAAGCCAGATTTATCATCATCTTTCTTTTTTTCTTTTTCTAATCTTGCTAAATAATCTTCATCTAATAGTTTAGTTATTCTATCAGCTGTTGCAGAAACAACAATCAAAGTTTTATTTGCACTTTTTTTTCTACTATCTTCTGACCACCATCTTCTTAATCCTTGAAATAACCACCTGTCGTCAACACTAAGTAAGTCTCCCTTTTCTGTTAATTTTTCATTCTTTTGTAAACTTCCCAGTGCATTTAGGCTAAAAAGAAGTTTATCATCATTTCCTAATATGTCAGACAATATGGGATCATTCTTTTTTGATTCCATAATATCTGCGCGCTTTGTTCTTTTACTATTAGGTTCATTTTTTTTAAGTCTATCCTTCATATCACTTTTGGTTGACCGGGTTTTCATACCGGTGGAAATATTGGATTTTTCTTCGTCGGAAGACCCGTCCGAACTTTTGTCATTTTTACCTTTTTTCTTTGATGGCATTTTCAGTTTAATTCTTTTAATATACATTTACCTTATTATTTTTTTTAAGTGTCTATTTTGAGATTTAACAAAAATTGATATTTGCAACATAGTAATGTGTTTGAAGGATGAAAATGCTGTTTGATCAACCTAACGCAGAAACTTACATTTATCCTGAGCAAGAGCCTGGCGAGGCGTGGAAACAAGGGATGTTACAGGATTATGACAAAATTACAAAAAAAATTGCTAAAATGTTAGCCAGTATCGATGTCGTAAGTCTGGAAATAAAGGATAATATTCGAGTTGATATCAGTAAAGATTATGTTGACCACTTAATAGCATCAATTCCAGATGACAAACCGGAAACGTTAGCTGAAAAGTTATTTCCCATTCTCATCAAGAGAGATATTCTTCCAAACAAAGTGGATAGGATTTTTATTTCGTGTATAGAAAATAATGACCCGGTTTTATTTTATTTAGTTGTTTTGACATTAGAACGGTATGAGAAATTTCGTACTCGAAAAAGGATTGGAATATATGTGGAAGTTTGTTACGACGAAGAGAAAAACAAATATGCGAATATTTTGAAAAGCGTTTTTCACAATCCGTGTCGCGATTGTAGAAGACTACCAGTGTTTTGTCATTGTCATTGCAATCACTTTTTTTTATTTATGAGAAAATGTGATTGTACAGACGATGAGCCAAAAATGATTATGGGAGAAGAGTTGTAGGATTAATCTTTACAATTTTATAGTAAGTATGAAATCCCCAAAATTAAAGGAACTTTTAGTCCCAATGCTAATTTTATTACTTGCCGTTGTTGGACTTGTAGGCGGATATAATAGTGAATTTTTCCAAGATTATAAGATGTGTCCTTATGGTGAAGTATATTCAGGGAACGACCCGTTATATTTCTATAATTACAATCGATACCGTAAGCCATATCGTTGGCCGTATAGATATTATTCGTCCTATCCTTATCCTCATATGAGTCCATTACGTTAAGAGGTATTAAGGGTTAATACATCATCAAAGTTGGTGAAAAATCGATTATTGCTGAAACAACTATGTATTATTAGTGAAAAATGAGTTTAAAAGCAAGCGTCGATACAAGTGATAATAAATTCAATGTCGTCCAGATTCATGACATGAAAAAGGAAAAGGGGCGGAATTTATATTTAGTTGAGTGGGAAGGTTTTCCTTCAACAGAGGAATATACCTGGGAACCACACAAAAACCTGAAAGATTGTTTTATATTTCATAAATATATTTCGGAAAAACGAGGAAAAAAAAGGAAGAGATCCGACCGAGGTATTTTGGTAAAGGATATTTTTAAGAAAACAAAAAGAGATTCTTTATCAAAAGATGAACGGTTTGACCTTATTCGTTCTCAAAACTACAAATGTAACTTGTGCTTAAACCCGTTTGGGTCGTCTTCATTTGAAATCGACCACATCATCCCGCTAGAACAGGGTGGTACAAATGACTTAGCAAATCTACAAGGTTTGTGTGACAGTTGTCATATATTTAAAACAACAGTGTTGGATAGGGGTGTTATTGCGCGATTGTTGCAAGCAAAGCTTCAAAATAAATCAAAGGCTCAAAGTCTTTCTAGAACACAAATACTCGAAGAATGCCAAATGGTTTATTTTAACAGAAACAGAAATAGGATCCCTTTTCACGAAGAAGAAATGTTGAATTTTTGTATAACAACCGTTGATATCTACAGAGAAATGTGTAAAAAAGAGGTTAAAAAAAGAGTTAATGATATTATGAAGATTAATACAAATATGGAAGATTCGAAGATTGAACTAAAAATCAATGGTGAAGCTGACAAAAAACAAAGTCAGCCTCCGGCTCCTCCAAGTGATTTGGATGCTAAAGACCAAGATATTACCAAAAATAAAAGCACATATTTAAACAATTTACTTTCCATTATTAATAAGTTAATTTTATTGAAAATCAAGAGTAATGTATTGTATATGAAATATTTTACTTTAACTGTAACAATTAATTTTGAAGAATCTGTAAAAACAGATGATGAAATCTATGATGGTTTAAATGATTTTTTCAAAGATATTTATATTAATAAACCAGAAACAAGTGAAAAGATTATTGGGTGTGTAACAATTTCTTACAAAAAGAAAGATTAACGTCTTCTTTTTTTGTTTTTATTATCATAGTTTTTATTAGATCTTTTTCTTTTGTTTCTTCTTTTTTGTCTTGGGTCATTACTATAAACATAAGTTCTCAAAAAGGTTAAAAGGTGATAAAGAACTAAGCAATCCATTCTATTGTATTCTTTAATTGGTGAAAAATTAGGATTATTATATATCTCCATTCCAGTATTTAATATTTCTTTATAACAATTTGTAGCTGTTACAAGAGTACCTTCTCCAGAATTAACCATATCTCCACCTTTTTCTGTGTCGTCCCACACCTCTGAAATTAAACCATATTTATGTAATCCTTTTGCAACATCTTTAACAGAATATCCCCATACATTTCTGATAACCACTTCAGCATCTACGAACATTTCCATTAAGTCACGTAGATCATAACTTCCAGAGTTTAAGTTACTTTTGATGTATGATAAAGAATGTCTTTGAAAAGCTTTATTAAGAAACCTTTCTTCTGCTGGACTCCAATGATATAAAATTACTTTTTCAGACTTAGTATCTCGTTTTAATTTTTTAACAGTTCCCCACCATTCTTTTAACATACTTTTCTCAGAAGCCGATGTCAAAGATGCTGAAATAAATGATTTAAATTTCATGGTCTCAGTATTTGGACACATCCATTGCATTCCAATTAGATATATGACATCTTGTGGAGTTCTTAACCTTTTAGAATAATTTTTATTTATATTTTTTCCAGATAAAACTTCAAAATCAATATATACTTCTAATGCATTTTCAGTATCAATATATGGTTCTGTAATTTCTCCAAAATTACGACTACTGTATATTTTACTTTTTGACCTATTCAATTCTATCATTGAATTAATAATTCTTTTCCTATTTGAAAATTCACAAGCTGTGTCTTGGTCACAATATAATGACATGACTATTTCCTCCGATGAAATATCATTATCATTTGTTTTCCAAGAATAAACTCCTTTATCATGTGCTCGATTTCGTTGATTTACTCCACAATACCACAACAAGGTTAGTTCTCCCCATTTTTCAGCAAGCTCTTTTTTCACATGTCTCCATTTTTGATCAAATTTATTGCACATGTTCGGCATTATACTACTATTTGTTGGTACTTTTTCATCTATTATACATTGCAACCAGTCTTTACCTTTTTCACGTATCGTATTTACCCAGTGTATTCCCTCATTTATTTTAACACAGTCGATAGAATCAACGGTTTCTGGGTCAAACAATATACATGTATTGGCTCCAATAAGAGAAATGGTTGTATCATCGGTATCTAAAATTGAGTTAATAATAGATGCGTATCCTGTGTATTTATTTTTAAGTATGTTATCCCATTTACTTAATAAACCTTTTTTTGGGAAGTTATGTTTAAGTGTTATGCAAAAGGATGTATATCCACTTGCTTGTGACAAATATTTTAATCCATTTATGTTAGTGTGACATGTTTTTAAATAATCTAAGGCTATAGATGATTTCATTACAATATCTGGAATTCCATATATTTTTCTTTTATAATCAAGTAACACTGGCCTTATTAAAATATCCGTATCGTCTTCTAAGGCTTTTTTTGTGATTTCATACTTATTAACCGATAGAGTTTCGTTCCATCTTTCATCAATGTTTGAAATATATAACACGTTTAACTTTTTTTCAGTTCCATATTTTGTTATTTTTTCAATAATGGACTTAAAAATATTAAGCTTCTTTTTAATTTTGTTTTTATAACCAGAAGTATTAATTGGTTTTTTTCGTATTAAAGATTGAATAACATTATGGTGTTCATACATATTTAACCAATCGACAATTGGATCTTTAAGTAAGTATCCTGTAAAAGAACTTAACGAAACCCATTCCTTTGGATTTGGATAAGGGTTTACAAAATTATCATATTGATTTGCCTTTTGCATTAAACTCCAAAAATCAAGTAGTTTTGGCAAAGCAATATCGTTAAACCATGTAGTATCTCTCCATATTGTCGTAATTCTCCTATTTATTAGTTGGCTTTCGTCACCATTTTTTAAATATTTACATTGCAAAAGATGACAAAAAGGGAGATTACACACTTCCATTTGAATTTGTGTTTGAATCCAAATGTAAGAAGGAATTTTATGTCCTTTATTTTTAAATTCTCTCTTAAAAGGACATTTTATTTCAAGTAACCACCATTTATGGTTTGGATCGCGTTCCATACTTTCAACAATACCATCTGGGCTTGCAGCTAGCCATTTGTACTTAGGATGATGTACCAAACCAACTTCGTGAACTCGCCTGGCTCCGTTGATTAATGGCATTGTTTCATAAAAATCTCGAGCAAGTGGTTCATGAAATTCCCCCCATTTAGTGGCGGGATTTTCATTAATGTTAACCATAAAATTCTCGTTTCTTTTTTTCTTTTGTAATACTTCGTATTTGCTTGTAAAAGGGTTTATTTCCAGGATAGCGGATACATCCGATGCTGTAATTACTTTGTTTCTTTCGGCGTACCATTCTGAAGATTTTTGTTCAATTTTTTTCCATTTTTTAATTGTGTTAAACATTTTCTTCTAAATATATTATTTTGTATATTTTAATAATGAAACGTGCTTGTCTTATATCTATTTTTTTAATTGCTTATTAGACGTTTTAATTCAGAATTTAGTTTAGAAACGTACGGAACAGCTCCTTTTTGCAACATGTAAAATCTAATACACGTTTCACGGTCTAACGGGTCGTAAAATAAAACTGAATATAGACCACTATCTACAAAATCCTTACCAATTACTTCTGAAATTGAAGACCTCAGTAATATAATGTTTAAATTCAACATATAAGACAACATTATTACATCAAATTTTCCAGGCTTATAAGAAGGATAACCAACCTTTATTCTTTCTGTTAAATCATCAACAGAACTTATTTTTTCTCGCTCATTATAAATATTATAGAAATCTGATACATCAACAATATCATCTAAATCTTCTTTTGAAATATTCGGGATAACTTTTACCACAAATTCTTTTAAATCCTCAGTGTCAAAATGCAATATAAAATTAGAATAAATGTCTCGGATATTATTATTCGTAATATTTTCAATGTTAACATTTTCCCTTTTCCTGTAATTTGTATTTGAATTTAAATACTTACTTGTAATTTTACTTGCTAGTTCAGAAATAATATAATATAAACTATCACATGGGTTATTTGTGGAAATTAATCTGAAACTTGGATTCATAATAGAAATCCAATGTTGACTAAGATCAACAACTGAATATGTTTTAATATCCTTTTCAGTGCCCTTCCGAATCTTCAAGTAAGCTTTTTTCTCAACACCTTCAAATGTTGGCTGTGTCATATCAATATCTCTTAATAACTTCAATTGAAATCGTTTTTTATCAGTATATATTAATTTGTTAAACTCTTCGTCGAGTTTATTCCCTGTTAACAATATTTCACCTTCTTGTATTTTTTTATGAGATGATTGTAAATCAATCATGGAAATTGTTCCACTTAATATTTCATCTCGTTGAATTGGATATCGTAATAAAAGATCAAGTAATCTTTCAGTAAAATCTGTTTTTATTAAACTAACTAATTTACATTTATTGCCTTTACAAACACAATGAGTATCTTTCTCTCCTGTTTTTTTATTATGACTAAAACATGCACTTCTTAAAAGAGCTGATGCATATTTATCTTTACTTTTTATTACTTCTTCAATTTTTTTCTTACTTTCTTTCGGTGAAGCAACTAAAAGTGAAGTTAGTTTTTTAATTATAATTTTTAAAGTGTTAAGATCCTTTTTAGTTATATTAGGTTTTTCAATAATATCTATTATTTTGTTTCTTGTTACTTCTCCTTTTTTAGTTTGAAGATACCTACTTATTTCATATTTAAACCTTTCAAATGCTTCGATTTTATATTGGTATTCATTTATTGTTTCCACTCTTTTTCTTTCACCTTCATCAGAAAGGTTTTTAGAATTTGCATCTGGGTAATAAAACATATTGGATACCTTTAATTTTGATTTTTTGATTTTTGATAATTTTATAGGAATTACTGGAACAATTCTATTTGTTTCTAATAATATTCCAATTACAATACTAGTATCTCTTTTGTACATGATTGAATAAACTGGTTTTAATGGCAAATCAGTTTTTTTAACAACTTCATTTAACAATTTTAAAGTCTTATCAAATGATAATATTGGAACATCTGAATCATTATCTGTTTCAAGATATGGATAATTCATATCAATAGTACTTGGTTTAACAGGAATATATAAATCATTATTCAAGATAACAGCTGTTGTTTTAGAATAATTATCTGTTAATTGTAATTTAACTGTATATTTTCCTTCTATTTTCTTTAAAACATTGTTTAATCCAACCTCTTCTTTTACACCATATGTAGTTGGTATAGACGATGCTTTTTCCCAATTAATCTCATCATAATTGGAACACCCTTTTTTCGCAGTGGTAACTATTTTTTGAATAACTGGGTCTGTTGAGTTTTGTAGACAGTAGATAGACATTTTACTATCTTTGTATTGAACCCTATAAACAGGTTCATAAACATTCCCAAATTTTACAAGAATAAGGGTTGGTCTATTCAGTGAATACATATCCGTAGAATTTTGTCCATATGGGCAAAAAATAGAATGTGGTGTAAAAATAACAATGTTAAACCCTTCTTTAGAAAATATTCCTGGTCTTGAAACAATATCCCAAATGTATATATTTGGAACAAATGCTGTTGGGTCCAAAAGATAATTTTTGTATTGTTTTTCTCCTTTAAAGATTCTTTTTATTAGCCCACCAGATAGAGAGGCAAATAGTTGAGGGGTTAAACTTGCCACTAATCTTTCCATAAGAATTTTTCTGGTAACTTTTTCATTAAGCAAACAAGAAACTAAATCTAAAATAGCATTTAAAAATGATTTTGTTTTTTCAGCAACCTTAACACCTTTTCTAACAAGACAATCAAATCCATTTTTAATATTTCCAGCATAACATTTCTTTTGTTCAAGAAATATTTCTATTTCTTCTGGTAATAATCCATATCTTCCCTCAGCAAGGGGTATTTTGTCACGCCTACTGATATATTTTTTTCCAAGATCATCTTTTTCTCCATTATCCATTTTAAGGTCAACACATCTTTTGTAAGTTGAACTATTTGTTTTATTGTTTTTAAAACAACAAGGCATACAAAATCCGTTTGGATTTCCAACTGGATTCAAAAATCCAGGATAAACTTCTTTCATACCCTTTCTGTTTATGATTACTTGATGGTTTCCATGTGGACATGTTGCATATTCACAGATACCATCTTTTGTATTTTTTGTTTTAATATCTTTTAACTTATCAAGCGGTAAGGGAATTTCGCAAATTGGACACCATGCTTGAGGACAAAGGTAATAATATTCAGGTCCTTCTTTTGCAGATTTATATTTAATTGAATACGTGTAAGATTTTTTATCAATCTTTGGATTTTTAGAAGGATCATATGCCATTACAATAGGTCTTCTTGGTTCTTCACATTGTCTCGAATAAGGTTGGCTATGACGCTTTGCTTTAAATCTAAATACTTTAGGTTCAAAATGTTGAAGTCTATTTAATTTGAACTTTGGAAAATCACATACATCTTTGCATGTTCCTTTATTAATCAATTTATTTTCCTCAGATGAACATTTAAGACGTATTTTTGGGTCAAGACCTGTTTCATTTGACATATTAACATCTCCAGTTGATGAAAATTCAATTTGTTGTTTTTGATTTTTGTTATTTGTATTTGGTTCTAGAATATCATCAAAATTCGTTGATATTGTAATATCATTTGTATTTATATTATCAGTATAGCCTGTATCAATACCTCTTTCACCTTCTGATATAGAAATAACATCATTGTTGTTACCAAATCCAAAGTCAAGTTTAATATTTTTATCGATTAAAAGTTTATTCTTTAAAGATGTTTTTGTTTTTTCTGGACTAAAAAAAGTTGATATTGCACTTTGTAAAAAAAAGTAACAATTTCTTAAAATAAACAAAGACTTTAATCCCGAAATAAAAATTTTGTACTTATACTTTTTCTTTTTATTTCCAGTTTCAAAATCTTCAGAACGCTTTAATTCAATATTTACACCTGGGTGTTTCAACAATTCTTTTGCTACTTGTCTATCTGTTTTTAAAATTCTCCATTGATTAAAAATTTCAGCTGCTTGGTGTCTAGCCTTACCATATCGTTTCATAATTAATTCCACTATTACTTCAGACCTCGTATCTGATAACTTTTCCTTGTCAATAAACTCAAATATCATTGGTAATCCCACAAATTCGCTTATCCTGTTGTATTTTATATTTAAACTTGTATCATCTTTGTCAAGTTCTGAGAAAAAAGAAATATCTGCAAATGGTTTATATTTTTTCATAAAATTTGAAAAAACATCAAGATTAATTATTTGTTTTGATTTAAATGTTGTTATAACCTGATAAAATTGCATTGCAGTGTATTTAGAAAAAACAAATTCCCCATTTTCAATTATTAATTTTGGTACTGAATACAGTGGGTGTTTATGATAAACTAAAAATTCATCATTTAATGTTGTTATTAATTTAGTAACTTTTCCAATAGCAGTTTCAATATCTTTTACAGATGATTCTGTATATTCCTCAAATGATAATCCTATGCTGATTTCACTATTTTGAAATAAAGTTAAGTTTGAATATTTTGCCTTTCCATCTTTTGTTGTATAGTTATATATTTTTATCAATATTGTACCAGCACGACCTTTAGGAACTTGTCTTCCAGACGGAAGTTTCTTGAATACCCAATTTTGAATAATATCAGTAGTAAGAACTTTATTTTCTATACTTTTTTCATAAATACTAATATTTGGGGTTTTATCACCATATTTTGTGTAATAAATAAATGGCATATCTTCAGATACCAATGTTCGTAAATAGTTATAAATCATATTTAGTCTATACGGTGCAGCACCTTCAACTTTTGGAGGACGTGTCCATAATGTCATTTTCCAAATAACACATTCTTCAAGAGAAGGTTCTTGTTTTTCACTAACATTTTCTCTTACAGATGAAATGATATCATTAATATAGTTTATTTGATTTTTAACATCAGTATATAATTTTAAATTTGAATCATAAGAAGCTGTTTTTGGATTTGCAGTTGGCCACTGTTTTTGAAAATATCCATTCCATAATCTCTTTTTACCAACAACCATATTCTTTTCCATGATAGGATTATTTTGAAGCCATTCTGTTTCATCATTAAGCACATATAAAAATATACGAGGGTCATATTGTCTGGCCTTATTTTCTGAATATAACTTACCAATAGTATCAAATAGTAACATATTTTCTTCTTTTACAACTCTAACATCTGATGTTCTTTCGTCATCGGCTGTTAAAAAATCATTATCGATTTTAGGTACGTTATGTATAGCAGGCTTATAACTAATAAGTTTTGTTGTTTTACCTTCTTTTTCAAACATTAAACCTAATATTTCATCTTTGTTATTGATATGCATCCACAGCTGTTGATGTGTTGGTAATACAAATATTTCTTTTGGCTTTGACAAATAAACAAATAATTTTGTTTTTATTTTGAAAATAGTGTCATCTGTCCAAATCCTATCATTTAAAAAAATAAGAGGTTCTCGTGCTTCAATTATAGATTTCCACAAGTCAACCGTGTATGAACCAAATATATTTTTTAACTTTTTGATATCTTCTTTTCCAGGAATATTACCATTTGACATATTTTTAAATAAATTACCATAAACTTTACTCATTTCTAACCCAACAAAAGCATAATGCATTGGAGCATTATCTCTGTACATTCTGCTCACAGTAAAATATGGAAACTCAACTGGTTCATCGCAGAAGGCCATTTTTTCAAAGGTCTATATATATTGAGTAGATACATATTTTAAAATAAATCTATCAAATAAAACTATTAAACAAAAATTTACAAATAAGAGAGGGTTATCTCTAAGATATTGTCAGATTCAAAAACTGAACTCAGCATTGAATCTGAAAATACAAAAGAAAACATACCTTCACATTCTCTTTTGAAATAATCATAATATCTTTCAAACATCCCCTCATCACCCGTAAGTAATTGTTTCAGTGTGTCCGTATAAGAAGGAACATGTTCTAAAAACAGTCCAAACCTGGAAGAAATTTTTATTTTGCGTTCCAGCGGCATCTCCAATTCATTCTCTATCATGTAACAAAGAACAAAAACAGAATTAGGTGACAACAAATTAATTGTTGCAGCACATGAAGTTGCAGGTATGATGTTATGTTCAACCAATATACCAATACACTCAGATAACAGTTTTCTAAACAATCTCCCATTCATTCCAGCATGAGGTTTGTTCAAGTAACTACCCATTTTGATAGCACCTACATCATACTCTGTAATATATGTTGCCACAATATTTATAATAACCATTGCAATTTTCCTATAGTTCGACACATGCAATTTTACAACATTAACGTATCGTCGGAAAATAAAAAAGGCAAGAATAAAAGTTGCATTGGAGTATCTAAACTCTGCAACAACTTTTCTGATAAAATCAGCTATTTTTACCGTTTCAGTTTCTTGGCTAAATGGACTCAGAGGAGACCGACTAAGAGGACTTGATAAATTAAGTGGTGACTTAACAAGCAATACTTCCTCTTTAAAAGAATCAAAGTAGCTATCCTCCAATAACTCCGCCGCAGATGGCCTTGTAAATGGATTTGTATCTAAACACCTCAAAATAAGTCTTTTTAGTTCAGAACAAATCGGAATTTTATCCAAACAGGGCTTAAGTTTTCCAATTTCTCCTTGTCTTCTTTGAGAAGCATTAAATTTCTTTAGTTCCTCCCAAAATGCTCTTCGTTGTTTGTAATATTTGACCTCTGAAGGTTTTTTACTTCCAGAAAGACACTTGTTTTCGTCTGAACGGATAACATCTTCAAGTTGGTCCACACATTGAAAAGATAGAGGTCCTAAAACCTTAATAATCTCTTTTAAGTGTGGCATACCATCACCATTACTCACAATCAAAGGCTTTCTGGTAATAAACTCCATAAGAATGCACCCAATTGAAAAAATGTCAACATTTACACCATATTGAAATTCTAACTCAACTTCAGGTGGTCGATACCAACGAGTAATAACAGTGTGTCGTATCTTTCTGGAATTAAGTAACCGGAGGTTTCCACAAAGACCAAAGTCTCCTATCTTAATATCACTAACACGGTTAATTTTACCCTGTCGTGTCAAAAAGATGTTTTGTGGCTTGAGGTCACGATGCATGGTCCCATTTTTGTTCATGTCTGCAATTCCCTTTAAAAGAGAATACATAAGAACTTTAACGGTTTTTTCCCATATATCATGTTTTTCATCAATAAACTTCCTTAAATCACCGCCTTCACAATATTCCATTGCGGTATAAATTCTCCACATTCTATCGTGTTGGTCTTCATCAACATAAACCCCAAGACATTCTGTCAAGTTTGAAGAAACTGGAGATGCTACACGAAGGCCTTCGGAAAAACATGCGCTAAAATCAATAATATCATCTGTGTCACTAACTTTAACAGCAATGTATTTTTTGTGAATTAAAACCTTGTAGACATCACCATATGCTCCTTCTCCAAGCTTAACACGGTCACCGCTGGTAATTTTGTCAATAATGATTTTCCAACTGGAAAACTTCGAAACCTTTGAAATAGTATTTTTCTTTTTCTCTAAAAGAGACATTTTTCATTATATATACTATGATATTGTAGAATAAATTATCTATTTTTTCATTTAGAAATAACTTAACGTTTCCCTTTTAAAATTATCATCTCTCAATGTTTTAATAAATGAGAGAACAATGTCTGTTTCAGGAGACGTTTCCTTATTCATAATCATTTGAGCAGTCAACACCTTTTTGTCATATTCCCACTTACTCGTTGCTGGATTTAATAAAATGCAATAAATAAGATTAAACAAACAGTCATCACCTACATATGAACGAACCATGTGTAGTAAATTAAAACCAAAATAAAACAGAATAGTTCCAATCATATTGGTCACCATCAAAGGTGTATATGTATCATCTGTTAAACGCGCTGCATATTCGTCATCAATAGCATATATATCAACTAATCTTGATGCAATGTTAAAACAGGCAATTCCAACTAATTGAATTTCGCTTTTTTCAATATTATGGTTTACAGCATAAGCTTCAAATAATTGGTATGTTGTAAGTAATGTTGAGTTATTGGATTGTATTTCCGACTTAACTTCCCACAGCCATGAAAATAAAATCACTTTATACATGTTAAAATTTTCGTCGTGTACAACTTTTTTATCAGCTGTTAAAAATTTTGGAACTTGAGACACATAATTACTTTTATATGTTTGTTCCATTTTAAGTCTAATTTTGTCAAAATACGGGTGTTTTAAAGCATCAACGGCTGTGATACGGTTTGGTGCCCAGGATAACATTTTTTTTAAAATGTCTTTTTCAGCTTCGGACATTTTTACTCTAGACAATTGTTTATCCAGATTACCCCTAAATTTGGGAAACGTGTCTTTCCAATGTTCTGTTTTAGTAACACCCTCCCAGCTGTCTTCGGTTGGTGTACCAAGAAGATTAAATGTTTTAAATAACATTCCTATTTCGGTATCATCTGCAAGAGGAAAATTATCTTTAAAAATCATCTGGAGCAATAGTGTACCAATTGACCAGATATCAACAGAACAATCATATTTTCCAGGGTTTAAAATAGCCTCTGGTGACCGGTACCATATCGTCATTACTTCGGGTGTATGTGTAATACCAGAAATAACACCCTTTTTGGCTAGGCCGAAATCACATATTTTTATTTCAATTCCGTCAAAGACTAATATATTAGATGGTTTAATATCACGATGTGCGATATTAAATGAATGTATATAACTAACAGCATTGAGCAATTGCCAAATAATGTAAGGTCTGTGTTCTTCTGAAATATTATCCAGCACAGCTCTGAGATCGCATTTGGCCTTTTCCATCACTAAAACAAGTTTATTACTTATGAAATTATATCCCATTGTTTTGACAATATTCGGATGTTTCAAAAAGGTTAAGATTGATATTTCCCGGATAGTTGCTGCATCAAAAGGTTCTTTAAACTTTTTAATAGCGATACCGTCCATTGTTTCATAGACATCACCGTACACTCCAGAACCAAGTTTTTTCTTCAAAATGTTCTTGTGTTGTTTTTTTGGTGATTCAAACGAATTAATCTTGCTATCTTTGCCATTATCGTCCATTTTGGTTTCTCTACTTCTTTTCATTTATCCTTTAAAATATAGATGTTAAAATAATAATAATCTATTTTTGTTAATTCAAATATTTATCTAACTCCAGAACGATACTCCTTTCTATAACAGTGTTGTTTTGCCATTCCTTGAATTCTACCCATTCTGGCGTTAAAAATTCTTTGATGTTAGTTTCAACATTATTATCAGTCTTATTATCATTATCTGGTAATGGTGTTTTAATATTTGATGGCAATATAATTGCTAATCTAACCCATAGTTTTCCTCGTGTTTTATCAGGAGTTGGCAATCCAAGATTATACAAGAAAAACCCCTTTATTTTTTCATCTTTGATATTGTCTATAAATTCTTTTTTCCACCTTACCTTTTTAACGGTTTTATCTGGAAGTTCAATGTCCATTATAAAGTCTTTATACAAGTCATTTAAAGGAACACTTTTAATCATTTCTAAATCCCACTCGTTTTTTCTTTTAAAGGTTTGGTGAGATGGCATACTTATGTCTTTATCCACTATTTCAACATTGATATTTGGCAAATCATGTTTTTGTGAACTTTCAAATGTTATATTATCATAATATAGCGGTAAAGTAAGATAATATTTTCTTTTAACATTTAATTTTTTTTCTAAATTTTTCCAAATATCTGATATTTTAATTCTTACACGATAAGTTAATGGGTTTTCTGTTTTTTTCTCTCTTTTTGGTTGATGAACATGGTGGTGATTATGATGAGGTTGATGAAAACTTTGTGGTCCAAATACAAAAACTTCAGGTGGTGGATGTCTCAGATTATTTGGTGGAAAACCCATTGGAATATTATTTAGAATATGAAAGAGCTCTTCTGCTTCTAAATTAAGTTCATCTTCTTCAGACATTTGACCCTGTCCATTCATCGAGTATATAAAATCTTCAAATACTCTATTAACAATATCGTCACCAATGTCATTTTCAACATCTTCAACATTTTTGTCAGTTAATATTTGATAAGCTTTTGTTACTTCTTTAAACTTTTCTTCTGCATTTTTTTTGTTTTCAATATTTTTATCAGGATGCCACTTAAGTGCTGCTTTTCTATAAGCTTTTTTTATTTCTACCATAGTGGCATCAGAACTAATTCCTAAAGTTTTTGATGCCTTTTTCTTTTTTGAAGAATTATCCACGCCCGTAAAGACAAACATTAAACAATATTATTTCACAGTTATGTTACACAATAGTATTATTTTTGCGTCGAAACGTTTTAAACTTCGTATAAATCACAAACAGCATAAATATATGCTTCTGCTTGAAGAATGGGTTGTATTATATAGTTTTTGTTTATTTCAGAATTCCAACGTGATGTTATCGATATAAAGTTTATTTTGTCTTTGTCTTTAATATTATCTAGCATTTTTCTGAAAAAATCACATGTTACTATATTTGAAAAGTCATCTTTCATTAATTCATATATTTTATAAATAAGGTTTCTTATTTCATCTCTGTTTCCCCTTTTAACAGCTTTCACTAACATATCAGAAGCTTCATTTTTCTCAGAAATATATATTTTTGATACTTTGTTTTTTTCAGATATTATCAATGAACCTTCTAACGTTAAAAATAATTCCCGCAAATTTATAGTTGGTAACGCTCCAGAATATGATTTTTCAATAATAGTTTCTATTTTTTTATTACTAATCTTAAAATTTTCTTTGTCTGCTATGTTATTAATTATGCTAATAACTTCTTTTTTTGTAGGTGGGCAAACATTTATACATAAAAATCTACTTCTTAAAGGGTCTATTAATTTTGACAAAGAATTAATAGTTAACATAAATCTTATTTTAGATTGAGATGTTTCAACAATTCTTCTTAATGCATTTTGTGTTTCTTTTTTTAAAGCTTCAACATTTCTTAAAATAACATATTTTTGGATGTTCAAGTAAATATTTTTTGTTTTTGAATAATAATCTAAAAACGGAATTAAGGCTTTATTTGCATTTGCTTGACAAAGTTCAATTTCACAATGTAACTTACTTACAAGCGCAAATATAACCTTATGTTTCACTTTGCTTTTAGAACTTGGTAATGGAACGAAAGAACCTGTTTCCGCGTCAATTGCTTTTACAGATGACCTGTATGGATTACTTTTATTTCCAATGTAATTATTTAATGTTATTAAAAGCCTTGTATACTTTCCACACCCAGATGGTCCATACAAAACAATATTTGATAAACCATCTTCTATATTTTTTCTGTCAGAAAACGATTTTAAAAGTTTAGATGTCTTGTGCGAATGGCTACATTCTGAAAATGTTTTTGGAATATATTTTTCACACAATGGAAGATAATTATTTAATTCGTTTTCTGACATATTTCTTGTTGTAAGATATATTTAATTAAACTCTTTTGAGAAATCCTTTAAATGAGTCTATTATTAAAATCAATTTATACATTTTATAGAGGATTCGGCTTTTTTGCATTAGTTTTATCGATATTGGGTGGGCTATTACTATCAAAATGGAATTACATTTTATTAGGAATATATTTATTTGGAGAGTTTGTACTAAATGTGATATTGAAAAAAATGTCCAAAGTAATAATGGGAAACAAAACATTTCCAATTATTGGAAAAGGAACACGACCAGATAATGCAAAATCGTGTGGTTTTTTTACACCAAGAACAAAAATTAAAAAGTTAATGAAAAGTTTTGGGATGCCATCTGGGCATAGCCAAACATTTGCATTCCTAGCAACTCTAATAGGATTACATCTTTATAACAAGGATGATGAAGATAAGTATAAAAAATCTAAATATATAGCATTAGTTGTACTCACACTACTGGCAATGTATATGAGAGTTTATATTGAAAACTGTCATACTGTTCAACAGACCATAATTGGTTCTATAATTGGAGTTTTATCAGCTATTATTATTACAAAATTTTATGATAACCCATTTGATATTTAAAATATACAATATATGAATTAGAAAGAGTTTATAGTTTTTGTGTATACAAAACACTTGTTCCATTTGTAATTAATAAGAAACCACTTAAAGCTTGTACTTAAGTTTTTTAAAATGAAAATTATTATTAACCATAACACAACCAATCACAATATAACTCATTTTGTAATTGATATTACAGAATGGGCTATCAGTGGTGCAACAGGTGAATATATTAATGGAAAAGCTGTTTATTATGACACACCTGAAAAAATTACAATTCCAAAGTCAAATATCAAAACAATCAATGATTTAACTTTTTTAATATCTGCTATACAAAAAATACCAAAGTGTGCTGTTTATTTTATTTATAATGGAGTAGTACTACCCAAGCAAACAGAAGTATATGATAATATGAATATTACATTATTTTACAAAACAATCGAATGTAAGAAACATTCTGAATGCTGTTAGTTATTATATTTAAGTATTTCAAATCGAGTTGTTAGAGTATCTTTATCAACAAAGTTTTCTGTTAATTTTAGAATATTATCCCACTCCTTCTTATTTTCATCTGGGTCACCATATTCAACACTTGTTTTATTGATGTTAATCTCTATTTTTCCAGTTTTTGTACCCTTCAAGATTTTTCCAATCACAAAACTCATATTTTTAGGAGCTTTTGGTGCATCAATTTTTAGGTCGCAAATATCTTCACCTGCTAACGTGATTGCCTCTGATAGGTTTTTAAATGATAGTTTTGAAATATCATAATTATCCAATAGTGATAAAATAGTGGATGAATGACTTTCAGCATATTCTCCATATTCGGTTGAATCCTTGATAATATTTGATACAATATTCATACTAAATTCAGACATTTTCTTAGCAGCTTTTAACATTTCAAACATATCTTCCTTGTTTTCATCATTATAATGTCTGGATAACTTAATAATATCTTTTGCGATTTTCGCATCCTTTTCGTTCATCTCTGTAGACGGTTCTTCTTTTTCATCTCTTTCAACATCACCACTCACGTCGCTAACACCAACGTTGTCCCACGAAGCTGGGATTTTTAATGTTTGTTTGCTGTGTGTAACACGTGTAGATGTTGGAGTGTTAATAATGGTTGGTCTAAATTTTCCATTTCCTCTTTTAGGAGCAACTGTTTTTATTGTTTCTAACATGTCTTCAAGCATAAAATTAATTCGTGAACACCACTCTCTTTTTAGTTCAACGTTCAATAAGTTACTATATTCACCCATCACACGTTGCCCAATTTTATTATGTACAATATCCCACAACAATTTAAGTGCTTCGAGTTCTTCAGCATACTTTGCGCCACTGCTATGAATATTATCAGTGTGTAACAAAGATAAAATAATAAAATGAATAATGTTTTCATCCAGATGTCCCATATTGCAGAAATGTCCTAATATTTCTACAGTACCGAACAATCGTCTTTTTAGTTTATATTTCTTTGTTGAATCTGGAAGCCCAGATGCTTCTGTAATAAATGTATGTCTTTTGTAAAAATTGTCTCTACATAATGAAATAAAAATAGATTTGAAATTTACCATTCTTTTTGCTTCAGCAATTGCTTTTTCCTTACTGTTATAAGGGCCTTTAAGAACTGGTTTAGTAGACGATTCAAGGTTTGAACTATAGAAGTATTCCTTTTTACTCTTCTCCACACAATGTATTTGATAACACTCAGAAACCCATTCATCATTTTCCCACAATTTTTTACATAAATTTACATATAATTTATAAAACCCCTTATCATACCACACCTTTTCTAAAATTAACTCAGCAATAATATTTACAGAATTTTTCTCTTTGTTTTCGAGTAACACTTTTAGTAATTCATTTGCTTGTTTTTCAAAATTTGTTTCAGTAATCTTATTTAACACCTTAATTGCCAAACCTTTAATTCCAGCAACCTTTCGTATTTTTGTTGGAACCATCCGTTGGGTAGGGCTTGAACTAGATGAAGCCTTTCTCCATTCATCTTTTGGTTGAAACCGGTCATAGGTTCTCGGCCTTTCTCGCCGCCGGTCGTATCGATGGTTATTTCGTTCCGACCCACCACTTTTCCATTGACACCTGACTGGAAAGTTGTTATACTTTGATGTCTTACTGAAGAGTGGTGTTTTTCTATCTTCAGTTACCTTCTGGGAATACTTCCCTGCGAATGATTCCAAGAAAGGAAGAGAGACTGAAATCTCACTGAGCTTATCAGCGAGTTCCAAAAGGGAAGAAATCGAATAAACAATCATGTTGTTATAATATAATAACAAGACAATCTTTATATAGTTTGACTTTCTTTTTTTTTCGCGAGTTGTAAACTTGTTTTTAAACTTTTAACCAAATTTGATTTTCGTTAAAAGTTGTTTTGTATCACTTATACACTATACACCACTCTCTTTATATAATTTATTTATAATAAAGTTGTTTCAACTAATTTTCCTGTCACCATGTAAGGATCGCAATTCGAAGCTGGTCTTCTGTCCTCAAAATAACCACAACCATCAATTTTTGTTTGATATGGAATTCTTACAGATGCTCCCCTATCTGCAACTCCGTAACTAAAATCAGTATAAGATGAAGTTTCGTGTTTTCCAGTAAGTCTGTTTTTATTTTCTCCATAAACATTAATATGTTCTGAATGTTTATCACCAAGTTTCTTAATTGCTTCTAATATTTTATCATATCCCCCTTCATTTCTCATTTCTTTTGTACTATAATTTGTATGACATCCTGCTCCATTCCAACCCTTTAAAGGTTTTGGATCAAAAGATGCAACAACACCAAAATCTTCACACACTCTTTGTAAAATATATCTTGAAACCCACAAATGGTCACCAGCTTCAATTCCAACACATGGACCTATTTGATATTCCCATTGTCCAGGCATAACTTCTGCATTACTACCTGCTATTTTTAACCCGGTATACAAGCAAGCTCTGTAATGTGCTTCTGCTACATCACGCCCAATCGCATTATTTGTACCAACAGAACAATAATACTGTCCCTGTTCTACAGGAGTTCCTGTAGACCAACCTAAAAGAGATTTACCATCTGCTTCATATAAAGTATATTCCTGTTCTAAACCAAACCATGGTTTTTGATCTTTAACTTTTAACATTAATTCATTACAAGAGTGTCGTGTATTTGTGGGAATTGGTTCCATTGTATCAGGATAAACTGTTTCACACCATACCAAAATGTTATTTCCTCTACGAAAAGGATCCTTATATACACCTGCGGGTCTTAAGAAAATTTCAGAATTCGAACCAGTTGCTTGATCAGTGCTGCTACCATCATAATTCCATATTGGTAATTGTGTAACTGTTTTACCATCATGTATTACTGTTCTGGTCTTAGAGCGTAGTTCACCATTACCACCCAACCAGATATATAAAGCTTGAAGTTTATTATCTTTTGTTGGAAGTGACAAATAGCGGTTTACCACATTAGCATACATTTAAGGTATAAAAATGTTATTTGATTTTCTTTATGCCTATTTTAAACTTTTATTATCTCAAAATCTGTTTGTGTAATATTGCAACTTAATTCTTTTGTTCTATCAATTTTCAAAATTCTTCCATCTGCTTTTATTTTATTAGTAATTCTGATAAATTCTAAATATATGTCATGACTTTTTTCATTTGGGCATTTAATATCTGTAATTTTAGTTAATTTATATTCTGTCCATAAATATATCCATCTACCTTCTGTATTACACCAAAAACGATATTTCATGTAATCTAAAGATAACTTATTTCTAATTATTTCACAAATATCTTCTGGTAAATATTTTTCTAACATTTTTTATCAACATGTACTTATTTAAGTCTTTATAATACTTAGTTTGTGATATTAGCAGTTTCTACAGTTCCAGTGCCATTATCTACATAATTTGTTCCCGTATTTCCAACAATATTATTAGATGTTACTATATTTTTTTCTGCTCCTGTTCCTAGCTCTAAACCATTTCCTTCATTTTCACAACAAATATTAGCAGTTATAATATTATTTGTAGTATTTCCTGTTAAATATACTCCTACTCCACCGCCTTCATTAATATTGTTACTACTAATAACGTTTTTATTCCCATCAATATAAATACCATATCCACTGCTATTTTTTACAAGATTATTACTAATACTATTATGTGCAGATAAAATTTGTAAACCATCACTTCCACAATTACGAATATTATTGTCTGATACAACACAGCTTTCACTGGCAGCTGGTATTACTATTCCTCCACCACTATTGTCACTAACAACATTTCCCTCAACTGTATTACATCCTCCAATACATAACCCGGTTGCACCGTTTCTAATAATAAAACAATCAGATATAATAGTATTTATAGACTCATAGTGAATTCCCATTCCAGTATTATTAGAAATTTCACAGTTTGAAACTGTATTACACATGGTTCCAGATGCTCCATGTATTCCCACTGAATTATTATATTTTACTGTAGAGTCAATAATATTAACAAACTGGGAGCTGTCACTGATACTAATTCCATATCCATTATTATTTTCATAGGCACAAGATTCAAAAATAATGTTAAGTGAATTCCCTTTAACATCTATACCATTTGAGCCTCCACCAAACACGTTTATGGTGTGTAATGATAAAGAAACACAGGTATCAATCGTAATTCCAGTATTTGTACTAAAAGTAGGAATAATTTCATGAATGCTTAAATCACCACAATCTATTAACTCTACTCCTTTAGAACATCTTGTTACAGCAATAGATTTTAAATTTCCATGTCTTAATGCGCGCACATATAAACCTGTACCTGGAGAAGATGCAATAATCAAATTTTGAATTCTGGAGCCAGTATCCATCGCCTGAGCTTGATATGTCATATTTGTTAAAGTCTTTCCTTTGTATGTATCTGTTAAAGTAACATGTGTATCGGAGTCTATTGTTTTAATTTCATAATAATTCGTTCCCAATAAAATAAGATTTCCAACTGACAAATTTGTAAATGAAGTTCCTGCACCAGTTACTCCATTGCTATCATTTGCAATTGTTATTGTTCCCGCGGTTTCTTTTACTCCACCAGAACCATCTATCTTAACAGAATGTCCAGCTACTAAGGCAATAACAACCGAACCAGGTGTTTCACCCATTAGTTGTCCCCCATCTGGAACAACAATGTCAGAAGTTTCAATATAAGTTCCATTTTTTACATAAACAGATGATTTACCATCGGCAAACGCGGCAGCAACGCTTGTGTAATCACCTGGGTAATTTACATTATTAGATACAAATGCATCATATCCAGGCGTTTGTGCTTGTGGAGACACACTTGCATATGTATAATTATTAATTAACGTGTCCAATGCTTGTTCTTGTCCTGTTGGACCTGTTGATAATTCACTTGGAAAATTTATTTCTACCGTGCCCGTCGCACCTGTTGTTCCACCATCAATGATATTAGCAGTTATGTATGTTGCATCTACACTAATTGTTGCATCTGCATCTATTGCATTTTGCAATACAACCGTATTAACTTGATCTGCATTTTTAAAATCAGATGAAATGCTGTAGTAATATGATGTCATCTTCTATATATAATTATCATAATATTTAATCGCCTATTCTTATCAAACTTAAAGTTCTTTCATAAATATAAGCAGTTCCATTACCAGATTTACTGCAATATATTTCTATATTTTGCGATCCATTTACTGTTTCTATACTCTGGCACGATATAGAAGATTTATTCCTTCCCTCCTGTGAGCGATACGTATGAGATACTGATGTATCATTAATGTATAATAAAAACCGTGTTATTCCATTTGAGGCACTATTACTTGCGTTACAGCTAAAGTGAACAAGATATTTTCCTGAAGTTGGAGTAACTGTCATATTAGCGATAAGAACATATGAAGTTGATGATGTAGTAAAAGTTGTTGTAGAAGTTTTCTGATAATTAGTAAGAGAAGACCCATTAGACGGTGTTTGCCAGTTTGCGTTTGTTGCTGATGTTGCTGTCAATACTTGTCCAATTGTAGGTGGTGGTCCTTCGTTTATAATAACGTTTGAACCAGTTGTTCCTAACTCTGTTGCTGAAACATTTGTTAAATTAGAACCATCTCCATATAATGTTGTCCCGTGAATATCTTTCCATTTTTTAGAAGATGTTCCTAAATCCGAATTACCATCACTGTCTGGTCTTAAAGGTGCGCCATCAGTAGCAATAATTTCTCCACCAGATCCGGCTCCAGGTAATGTATTAAGTCTTAAGATACCAGCATTATCAACATCTACATAAAAATCATTAACGCCACTACCAGCGGAAGGATTGGCGACAATCCACTGAACTGCTTCTGAGTTAGGCATTAAATGCATAAATCCACTTGTTCCAGGCTTACTCATTGATAACCCGGTTGCCCCATTTCTTCCCATTGGGTCAATAATTAAATTCAGATCTGAATTACTGTCGTGGGCAAATGTAAGCGCATCTCCAAAAGTTTTTTCACCATAAATAGTTTGTGCTCCTGTTAAACCAACAACTGCATCACCCTCAGCAATTGTGCCACCAGTTGTACCAAAATCTTTATTGAATGCTGTTTTTTCTGCTTCACTGGACAATGTTCCATCTGCAGCTGATTTTACAACACCAGCACTCAAATTCTTAATCTCAACATCCCCATCTGGTTGAATAACCATTCTTCTTTGTTCAGAAGAGTCGGTTGTATCAGTATAAAAAGTAATTGGTCCGGCTTGATAATTGTACAAACAAAAATCATTAGTTGTTAAATAGTTTTCCACTCCAAAGAATGCGCCTTTTCCGGCTCCAGAATCATTAAGTATTTCAATGTAAGCGTTTTCAGCATTTTTTTGTACAGAAAGCGTGTGTGAAGAATTAAAAGAATGTCCCACGCGTGTGGTTGCTCCAGTAAATGTTTTATTTCCGGAAACTGTTTCAACGCCTGTTTTGTGAACAACGTCTGCGTCTAACGCTACACCTGCAGTAGAACGTGATAGATTTATCCAATTAGTTGTGTTTGCATCATAAACAAAAAGATCATTATCAACAGGAGATGTAATTACAACATCACTTAAATTATTTATAGGTCCATCAGGCCCAGTTGGCCCGGTTGGGCCAAGACCACCTTGTACACCTGTGGCCCCAGTAGCACCAGTAAAACCTGTTGCACCAGTTACACCTTGTAATCCTTGAATACCTTGTACACCTGTGGCCCCAGTAGCACCAGTAAAACCTGTTGCACCAGTTACACCTTGTAATCCTTGAATACCTTGTACACCTGTGGCTCCAGTGGCTCCAGTAGCACCGGTTACACCTTGTAATCCTTGAATACCTTGCACACCTGTGGCTCCAGTTGCACCAGTAAAACCTGTTGCACCAGTTACACCTTGTAATCCTTGAATACCTTGTACACCAGTGGCTCCAGTAGCACCAGTAAAACCCGTTGCACCAGTTACACCTTGTAATCCTTGAATACCTTGTACACCAGTGGCT